>WOYI010241281.1_pt1 | contig 36683 bp, 28 predicted proteins | sample 6423411 | NCBI WGS metagenome assembly WOYI01 (sample SAMN13441803, study PRJNA592873) | oil field metagenome | biome: oil field; feature: oil-well bore; material: oil-contaminated soil; isolation source: oil-contaminated soil from oil-well borehole | place: Germany: Wietze | collected 2016-10-18 ...
TATCATATCATTTAAAATTAATTCCAATTCTTTTTCATGAATATTTAAATCATTGATAATAAATACCAATCCATAGCCCGTGTTAAAGTAAAAAAGATCATGAAATGATTCGCATTTTCTTTTTAATAAATTAATCATGAAAATTCTTAACTTTTCAATCATTAAGAAATCTTCTTTCGTATCAAATTCAATCAAACCGGTGATAAACTCACCATAGCTTAAATCGATACCAAACACTTTAAATTTATCTAAGGTTTCTTTGGTTATATCTCTGTCTGATAATAATAAATTAAATTGGTTTTCAACTAAAGCGGGCAAATATTGATGATAGATATGATCCAAACGTTCCTGATTATAAATCATTTGATACTCTTCCAATAATGCATCTTCCATGCGCTTTAGACATTGCATGATTTCATCATCGGTTACGGGTTTTGATAAATAACTAATAACATTGAGTTTAATGGCTTCTTTAGCATATTCAAACTCATTGTAACCAGATATGAAGGCAATCTTAATTTTGGGATATGATTTCCTAATCTCCTTTGCTAAATCTATACCACCAATAAATGGCATTTTGATGTCCGTTAAAACCACATCAACGGTGTATTTTTCAAGAAAATCAAGTGCATCAACACCGTTTTCAGCTTCTCCTGCAACAATGAATTTGTCTTGTCGATTGATTTTTTCTACAATTCGTTCTCTAATCTTTTTTTCATCATCTACGACTAAAATTGTATATTTCCTATTATCCATAAAATCTCCTGCCTATTAAAGAAAGCGTTTACTCGATATTATTTTAGCATATGACATGCTTTTTATTGGTAGTTTTGTCAGAAATCTAAAATTTAGTGTGTAAATCTATAATAAACACTTTTATATTTTAAAATATGTATGAACTGTTACTTGAATTAGATCTACAAAAAGTTACGAATACACTAAAATCATGAAATCACTTACTTTTTAATCGTTTAGTAATATCTCTACTTTTTATTATACACGAGAAAATTAGCCCATTAACACATAAGTGATCTCTAGCAACTTAGATTTTGAAAAAGTACTTCGCATTTGATGGGTACTTTTTCGTGAATTTTTTCAAAGTTATCAACCTCACCATATAAAATCCCACACACTTCTTAAACGAAGAGCAGCAACCTAATCAAAGGTTTTGATGAAACGATTTATCTTAATAAATACATCATGTTAAACTAAAAGAAAACCCCAATATGCTTTCTAAGTGTATTAGAAAAACATCATAATCGGGGTTTATAAAACCATCTAAGTGTCACGAGTAAACATGATTCCTTTTAATCAATATATGCGCCCCAAGGGCTGTTGTCGGGATCTGTGTAAACGCGATTACCTCGATTGAGCGCATTAATTTGTGTCATTTCATCAGCGCTCAACTTGATATCTTGAGCTTCATAATTTTCTTTGATGCGCTGGGGTGTTATAGATTTTGGAATCATGATAATTCCTCTTTGTAATCCCCAAGCGATAACAATTTGTGCGATTGATTTATCATGGGCTTTTGCAATTGGTGCCAGCACGTCCGCGTAGCGATCCATGAAAACACCACCTTTCATCAAGGGTCCATATGATTCAATCGCAATTTGCATCTTGTCCAAATATTTTTTAAGGGGTTCCTGTGATAAGCCTGGATGAAGTTCAACTTGATTAACCATCGGAACGACATGTGCATGTTTTAACAAATCATCAATCATATGTATTTGAAAGTTTGAGATGCCAATGGCTCGACATTTACCCTCATGATACAGTTTTTCAAAATATGCCCATGTTGCGGCATTAATCTCTTCATCATGATTAGGCCAATGAATTAAATAAAGATCAACATAATCAGTTTGAAGTTTGTCTAACGATTCAAGAAATGCTTTTTCCATATGCACTAAGTTCATATGTCTAGCTTGCTTCGTTGTAATCCATAAGTCTTTACGCTGGATACCAGAATCCTTAATTGCTTGTCCAATCGATGCTTCATTTTTATACATTTGAGCAGTATCGATATGGCGATAGCCAATTTCTAAAGCATATTTAACGGTTTCATATGCAATCTCTCCCGATTCGACCAAAAAAGTCCCCAGTCCAAATTGAGGCATCTTTACACCGTTGTTTAAAGTCATATATTTCATCATACCATCCTCCCTTGTTCATCTAACTTTAGTGATATATCTAGCTTTAATAATAGAAATAGGACAATGCTTTTAATCATTATTAATCAGGTTTTTTATTTTGTCGGGATTCAAATCCCTGAGTACTGTAAATAGCATTTTTCTAGCTTCTTCCAAATCCGATAAATCCATCATCGCTGCTGTTGAATGAATATATCTTGCAGGTAACCCGATGGTTGTCGATAAAATGCCTTCATGCATAGAGAAAGCCTTCGCAGCATCTGTACCGCCTTTTGACATATAATCTTGGGCTTTGATACCATTGGCTTTCGCAAGTGCTCTAAAGTAAGTTAATAGCGCCGGTGGCATTATATTTCTGGGATCATAAACACGGAGCAAACAACCACCCCCTAATGTCGCCAAAGCATCTTTATCGTCCATATCGTTAACAGGACTTGCATCTAGTGCAATAAATACATCGGGTTTAATCAGATTAACTGCGGTTTCTACGCCACGCAATCCGATTTCTTCCTGAACGGTTGCCCCAATCGCGACATGAAATGGCAATTCGGTATCATGAAAGGCCATGATTGCATCTAAAGCTAGTCCACATCCATATCGATTATCGATGGCTTTAGAAATCACTCTTGATTGATTAAACGTATAGCAAAAGGGATTATCAAATAAAACCATATCGCCAATCTGAACGCCGGCATTAGCAACTTCGGCTTTTGATGTCGCTCCAATATCTACACATAAATCTTCGATCGTGATTTTTTGTTCTTTTTTAAGATGCGGTGGTATAGCACCAATCACACCTTTAATAACCCCTTTTTGTGTATAAACATTCATGACTTGTGAAATGAACACTTCGCCATTTAAACCACCTGTGTTGATGACTTTCAGTAAGCCATTTGTTGTGATATTTGATACAATCAAACCGACTTCATCCTGATGGCCTGCAACCATAACGGTTGGGGCATGTTCGTCTTTTGCTTTCTTAAAAGCAAAAATGGATCCTAAATTATCACTAATGATCTGATAATTGGGAAAATCCTTCATCACATTTTTCATATAATCTCTAATCGCTTTTTCATGACCAGATGTCCCGGCCAATGACATTAAGTCTCTATAGTGTTTGGGTAACATGTTTTTTCCTTCCTTGTATTTGATAAATCGGACCTGACAAACGTTTTTTAACTTCATATTCAGTCATATAATTTGAAACAGCGAGGTCTTTATCAATATGCATAATATCAAAGGTGGATGACAAATTCTCAAGGGAATCAATAAAAAATTCAAAATGGTCTGTTCGAAATTGTAATATGCCATTGTCATCTAGTAAATGTTGATAAATTGGCAAGAATGAAGGGGCTGTTAAACGTCTTTTGTGATGCCTTTTCTTCGGCCATGGATCAGAAAAATTCAAATAGATGGCATCTACTTTGTGCCGACCTAGATACGTATTTAAATTGATTGCGTCCCCTAAAATAATTGTCAAATTATTTAATTTAAGTGCTTCTTTTTTTTCAACAATGCGATAACAAACGTATTTGTTTCTTTCAATCGCTATATAATGTTTATCCTTGTTATCTGCCGCAAGGCGTGTAATAAATTCACCTTTGCCGCTGCCAATTTCAATTTCTAATGGTTGATCTGGAAAATCGCGTTCACATAGATCGATGATGACACCATGCGTTGCCAATAATGATTCATCGACGTATTTAATCCGTTTTTGTCTCATAATTTTCTTATTATAGATAAAAAGCGGTATTGACCACTTTTATTATCCTAATCTACCTAAGCCTTCAGTAATGATGAAATTAGACAGTGCACTAAGTGCTTCTTCTGCATCTAAACCATCAGCTGTAACGCGAACTTCTTCACCTTTGTAGATACCGAGTGACATCAGCCCCATAATGGACTTCAAATTCACAGTTTTGCCCATCGCATCCAGTTTGATATCAGATTGAAAACTCATGGCAAGATTCACCAGTCTTGTTGCTGGTCTAGCATGGATACCGTATTCCGATGTAATAAAGAATGATTGTTCCATTATTGTTCCTCTTTTCTCTTTTTAATCAATTGGAAAAGCGTATGTTCACGATTTTCGTTTAACAGCAACGTTATTTTCTTTCCGGTCATAAAAGCAGATATTTGTAGTGCTTTTAGTTGATTGACATCCACTTTTTCTGGTGCTAATAATTCGATTTGTGTTCGTCTTTGAACATGATGAATCGAAATGATGTTTGAAACATCACCGATTGCTTTAATCACTGATGCTAAATATTCATCATCCGCAGGTTTTTGTTTTTTATTTTTTTCATATAATACATAAAAAACTGCAATTCCGGCTACAACAAGTACCAAAGCGATATAGGGTAGCAGCTCTATGAATGTGATTAGCAATGCCATCTACAAAAACCTCCGCTACTTAGATTATAGCGATTTTAAACAAATTTTTCAATCAATAAATGACTATTTTATAAACATCGAATCTCCAAAGGAGAAAAATCGATAAGATTCTTGAACAGCAGTTTGATAGGCTTCTTGCACAAAAGTAAGACCTGCAAAAGCTGAAACCAGCATCAATAAGGTTGATTTGGGTAAGTGAAAATTCGTGATTAAAGCGTCAACAGCCTTAAATTGATACCCTGGATAAATAAATATATTTGTCTCATAAGAACCCGCATGAAATCCATGATCATAGTTTGCTTCCAGTGTTCGCATAGATGTTGTTCCCACCGCAATGATGCGTTTGTGATTGTTTTTCGCATGATTGAGTGCTATTGCTGCTTGGTTACTCATGGTATAAGCCTCTGTATGCATGTGATGTGCTTCAATCATATCGACTTGAACTGGTCTAAATGTCCCTAAACCGATGCTCAATGTAATGGCAATCACCTGCGTACCTTTAGCCTTAATTTTTTCCAGTAATTCAGGTGTAAAATGCAAACCAGCAGTCGGTGCTGCAGCACTTCCAGGATGAGTTGCATAAACCGTTTGATAACGATCTTGATCCATTAATTGCTCTGTGATATATGGGGGTAGTGGCATGGTACCAAGTTCATCAAGCACTTCCATGAAAATACCATCATATGTCATCTTAAAATGTCTAATCCCCTCATCACCAAGTGCCGTGCAAATTGCTGTTAAACGGTTCCCAAATTTAACTTTCGTGCCAATCTTAACGCGTTTTGCAGGTTTTACAATGGTTTCCCAGCAGTCGTGCCCTAATGGTTTTAACAACAAAATCTCAATAACTGCTTTTGTTTCATCTTTTTCCCCTAATAAACGCGCAGGAATGACTTTTGTATCATTGATGACCAACACATCATCAGCATTTAATTCATCAATAATGTCATGAAAATGATGGTGTGAGATTGTCATTTCTTTTCGATTGAGGATCATTAATCTTGATTGATCTCTTTTTTGAGCTGGATGTTGTGCAATCAAATTTTTGGGCAAATGAAAATCAAAATCACTTAGGTGCATCATCAAATAATCCTTTATAGTATGTCGCACCGAGCGCATCATATGCCTTTTGTGTGGCAACTCTACCTCTTGGTGTCCGTCTGATATAACCTTCCATCATCAAATAAGGTTCATATACGTCTTCAACAGTAGTTATTTCTTCAGCGATGGATGTCGCGATGGTTTCAATGCCAACAGGACCCCCATTGAATGTTTTAACAATCGCATTTAAGTATCTATAATCAGTGTGATCAAGACCATTCCCATCAATACCTAGTTTTGATAGCGCATGATCAGTAATTTCCTTTGTAACAATGCCATCACCAATGATTTCAGCAAAATCTCTCACCCTTCTAAACAATCTATTAACAATTCTGGGTGTTCCCCTGCTCCTAAGTGCTAAACTGATGATTGCTTCTTTATCAATTTTGCAATCATAGACACCTGCAGTCCTTTTGACAATTTTTTCTAAATCTTCGGGTCCATAATAATTCAAGCGGAAAACGACACCGAAACGATCCCTTAATGGTGCCGATAAGTCACCAAATCGTGTGGTTGCACCGATCAGCGTGAATGGTGGTAAATCGATTCTTATGCTTCTAGATTCCTGATCCTTACCAATGATGATATCTAATACATAATCTTCCATTGCAGCATAGAGCACTTCTTCAACAACACGGGGAAGACGGTGAATTTCATCTATGAATAAGACATCACCTGGATTGAGTGAACTTAAAACAGCCGCCAAATCTCCGCTGCGTTCAATTGCTGGACCTGAGGTTACACGAATATTGACGTGAAGTTCATTTGCTACAATTTGTGCCAATGTTGTTTTTCCTAGACCTGGAGGTCCATAAAGCAACATGTGATCAAGCGCTTCTTTTCTTTTTAAAGCAGCCTTGATATAAATATCTAAAACTTCTTTTATTTCATTTTGTCCAACATATTGTGACAGCATCCGCGGACGCAGTGATTGATCTTCATCTTCTTTGAGTGACATTGCTGTAATAATCCGTTCTTTATCCATGAAACCCCCTACTTAATCAATAATTGCAAAGCTTGTTTAATCATGTCTTCAACCGATTGATCAGAATTGATTTTTTTTAATGTTTTCCTGATTTCAGTCTTTGAATAACCGAGCGCTAATAAAGCTTGTGTGACATCATCTTCCTGCGCGGGAATCAAACCATCTTCTTCATTCACTAGCTTACCCTTTAGATCGAGAATGATTTGTTGCGCGCTTTTTGTGCCAATGCCAGGAAATTTAGTTAGAAATTTGATGTTTCCCGTCTCAATAGCATACATTGTCTCGTCAACATTGGGACTTGCTAAAATAGACAGTGCACTTTTAGGACCAATGCCAGAGACACCAATCAATTTTAGAAATAATGCTTTACTATCATAAGTATCAAACCCATAGAGCGCATCGACATCTTCTCTAATATAATGATGAACAAAGCATGTGATTTCATCACCGATGTGATATTGGTATGGATATGGGGAAAGAATCAGATATCCAATCCCATTATTTTCTATGACGATATGACTTGGTTTTACACTTGAAACGGTTCCTTTAATGGTTGCATACATGTGATCACCTGAGAAATTAATTGTTAAATCCATTATATCATTTTTATGAGGTTTTATCTATTGGTAAATACATCTATGATATAATAAGTCTAAGGGTGAATATATCTTGATTAATGATGAATTAAAGACCATAAAAACCGAATTTACCGAACTTTTCAAGCACGATAATCTCTATCAGCCAATCGCCGTTTCAATTCGTAAATTTATTAATGAAATTCCGACGAATTTGAAATGGATTGCACAAACTGATCATGAGCAAAAAGCGCATTTTTTGACTTGCTTAGAAGATATCGAAAAGCGGTATCTATTTAAGACACAAAATTATCAGCGATCTATCAACCTTATAGTGACCAAGAATGAAGCAGAAATAAAAAAAATCCAGAAACAAAAGACCTTAAAAATTGATAAATTGACAAAGCACTTCAATCAACAGTTCGACCGTATTAATAAACAACGAGAAGAAATCGATAATGAATATTCGGCAGCGATTAAAGATATAGAAATGACTTATCAACGCGACATTGGTTCATTTAAAAAGGTTGCTCAGGTAGCTCGAAAGCACAACCAAAAAGTCACTTTTGAAATTGAAAATGAGCAAAAAGAAGCACTCATAGGTCTCAAATCGACCTTTGATAAATCAACGAAAACTCGAGCAGATAAACGTCTATCATTGATTACTGATTATGAAAATAGGAAAAAAGAAATTGATGAAAGACAAACAACTAACACAACGACAAATAATGATATTTATTTAGCAATCAAAACGAATTATAACGAATTTTCAGTCATTTTCAACAAGAAAATCAATGAATTGAATAAACAAAATCAACAGGCTTTGAAAGTAATCAAAGCCAATTATGAAGCCAAAAAAAGACCAATTGATGTGCAACTTTCAAAATTAAGGGAAGATTACAAACTCGCCGTTGATCGCGTCAAAGCATCTTATCAAGAAGATTTAATGGCTATGAATGTTGAATTTGACGAAAAAAGAAGAGAATATGAAGATAAAAAAGCACGTATCATCCACGAATCAAATGAGATGATTTCACTATTAAACTCTAAGCTGACTGCCTATAAGGAATCTGTCAATAGTGAAAGCATGATTGCTGCAAAAGAAATTCGTTTTCAAATGAAGGACACCGATGATGAACACGAGCAAGTTGACCTACAAAAAACACTAAGGTTGAATCTCAAAAATGCCAATGCGGATTTAAATAAACAAATCATCAGGACAAATAAGGAGATTGCTGCTAGACAAAAAGACATTCATTATCGTCTTTATAATCATGATCTTGCTTATCTAAAAACCATCAATGATTGGCGCCTAAAGAAAAATCTCATGAGTTATCAATTTAAACAGTCACTGGTCAAAATCGATTTAAATTTTAATCACAATATCGCGCAATCAAAAGCACAGCTTGCATTAAACGAAAATATTTATAATCATCACGAACAATTACTGAATCTCTCGCTCAATCGTGATCTTTTATCTTTGGAAACACAACTACAAATTGCTTCTCTTATTCAAGATCGTGAATTAAATTTATTAACAAACGATCAACAGATTGCAATCAATATGACAAAATTGGAACACGCTAAATTAGATATGGATCACCAACTGGCTTTAGAAGATTTGGATTTTAATCAAAAACAAGATGAGTTATCTTATGAATATAATCAATTGACCATCAATTCGAATACACAATTAGAATTGGAAAAAGCAAGAAACGTTCGTGATTTTTCACTTCAAGAGCAACAGATTAGAAGTGATATTGCTAAAAAGATTTATGAACAGCGCGCTGACGAACTTGATTTTGAAAAACAATCCAAATTATTAACACTCAATCAAGAGATGAAATTATTAGAAATGACACAAGAAAACGATGTCTTTCAAATCGATGTTGAACATCGTTTATTAGCATATAAGCGTGCAACATTCATCGTTCAAGCATCCCTTAAAAATCAAAAACGGACGAGTTTTTCAAACACAAAACGATTAAAATCTATTGATCATCTTATTTTGCTTGATCAACAATATCACGTCATTCAGTTTGAAAAATATATGATGTCACTTCAGCAAAAACGCTCACATATGCGCCAAATCATTAATGATTTATATTTATTACCATCACATCCAGATATTTTTAAGCAAAGTTTATTGCTCGCGATGCGCTTCGATCATGAAATTCATGATTTGATGCAGCATTACATCACAAAATATGCAACAAAGATACAGCATGATTTCAAGCAAATAATCGAAGCTCAAGATCAATATCGTCATCAAATGAAGCACGATGAGATGATGAAATTTTATCTTGACAAAATCAAACGAATCAGTCGCGAACAGAAAATTACCGAAAATGATATTCAACAGATTGAGCATGACTATCTAAAATATCAAGGAGACATCGATCAAAAAAAGGCTTTTATTGAACAACTTATTAAGATTAATGATCAAATCAAAACTGGTCTTCTCCCATTGCAGACATCCTATGACTACAAAGAAAACGTGTCTTTGATAAAAAATCATCAAAGTGTCATTACCCATTTAAATGACAATATCAAACAAGCTGATCGGATGATTGCTATCAAACACCGCGAAATCGATGCCCTTGCCAAGCAACAAACATTGATTCAAAAGACGCTAGAAATCAGCAAGCAAAAGTGTATAAAAGAAAAATCATCTGAATCTCAATTTTATTCAAGACATCTTTCAAGGTATATTTCTATCTATCAATCATTTTCTCAAAATTTACAGAATTATACCGAAAGTTCACAATCTTTTTATGCTGATCTAAAAGAACTTGTTTATGTCACAAATGATGCATTAAACAATGCCTTCAAGAAGTTATCACAGCAAACTGAGCAATTCAATAAAGCGATGGTTTCTACTGAGCAAAATTTGTTATCTGAAGTCCTTATTTATTATCAAGTCAAACAAAATACACTGCTTCATTTTGATGACCTTTTCATCAAAACCACAAAGCAATATACTCATCAGATATTAAATTCTAAGGAACAATTCATCCAGGATCGTCATCATGCACAATCCATACAGCTCGCATCATTGGAAAAACAACGTCATATTATCAATCGCGATTTGTCCAATCAAAAAGACATATTAAATATCTCCCATGAAAGAGCAACATTCGCTCATAAACAAGAGATTAAACAAACTGAAATAGATCTGGATAATCATCTCGCGCACAGCAAAGCAGAGTTGCATGCTCTTAACGAAAACCAACAAGCCATCGCGCTACAATACGTTAAAGAAATGGCACAACGCATCGAAGGTTTCAATAGAGAACATAACAAACGTCTTAATGCTTTTAAATCAAACTTCACTAATATTTCTAATGATTTAAATGGCAATAATGATACACTTGCAAACAAAAATCAAATACTTTTGAATCGTTATGATGCACAACGAAGCAAAGCACTTGAAACCATGAAGAATAAGGCTGAACATTATGATGTTCAAATCAATCACCATCATGAAAATATTGAAAAATTAAAAGACGAACTACAAAACGATATGCTCATGAAGATGAAAAAACGCCAAGATGATTTGAAAAATATTCAAAATCATATGAAACAATTCGAATCGCATGCCACGAGTGAGCAAAAAAATGTATTTAATAAAGAAGCACTCGCATTAAAGAAAAACTTGAATTTTAAATTGAAGGCATTAAAATTGAACTAAGGGGTACATACCCCTTTTTTCAAAAAAAATAGGGCATTGCCCTATTCAATGAACTCAAATTCATATTCGAATATTTTGACTCGATCGCCGTTTTTAGCACCAGCATCACGAAGCGCACGATCGACACCTAAAGATCTCAATTGCCTTGCAAATCGTTTAACAGCATCTTCGTTGAGAAAGTTGATGCGATCGAACAAGACACGTAATTTATCACCGGTAAGCATATAACCATCTTCATCTTTAGTTAAAATGAATGGTGGCTTTTCATCAAATGTATATACGCTATCAATCGCTTTTTCAGCGATAGCTGGCGTTTCATCCAGTATATCTTTAATCGCATACAGTAACGTTTTAAGATTCGTCTGATTTAATGCGGAAATACCGATGACTTGCGGTATTTTTTCTTCTAGCGCCGCAAGTTTTTCTGCCGTTTCTGGCATATCAATCTTATTGGCAACGACCACTTCTGGTCTCTTAAGCAGTTTTTCATCATACATTTCTAATTCATGTCTAATTTTCAAATAATCGTCATATGGATCAGGGTGTGTAAGATCAACGACATGAACAAATACACGACATCGTTCAATGTGCTTTAGAAAGCGAATGCCCAATCCATGTCCTTGATGTGCATCTTCAACTAATCCTGGTAAATCAGCTAATACAAATGAATCATCATCTAATATTGCCATACCGAGATTCGGTGTCAATGTTGTGAAAGGATAGGCTGCCACTTTTGGTTTAGCATTTGAAACAACTGAGATTAATGTGGATTTACCAACTGATGGATAACCAATCAATCCAACATCAGCTAATACTTTAAGCTCAACACAAGCCTTAAATTGCTCTCCTTTATCACCGTTTTCAGCAAATTTAGGTGCTGGATTTCGATGGGTTGCAAATGCGATATTGCCACGTCCACCTTTACCACCCCTAGCAACAATAACTTCTTGATTGTGATGCGTTACCTCACCAATTAAATGGGATTTATCTTCATTATAAATAATTGTACCTAACGGTACACGGACATATCTATTTTCAGCATTGGCGCCATGCATACCTTTCGATTTACCATTGACACCATTAGGCGCTTTGATATGTCGATTGTAGTGAAGTTGTGATAAGGTGTGCATCCCTTCATCACCAACAAAAATAACGGATCCACCATGACCGCCATTGCCGCCCCATGGACCACCGTATTCTACATATTTTTCACGACGAAAAGATGACATACCATTGCCACCTTTACCCCCTGTCACTTCAACAATCACTTCATCAATAAACATGTTTTCACCCCTGAAAAAAAAGGATAACGTCGGTTATCCTTCGTAAACGGAAACTTGCTTTCTATCTTTCCCCACACGTTCATATTTGACGTATCCGGAAATTTTTGCAAATAATGTATCATCGCCACCACGTCCGACATTATTACCGGGATGAACTTTTGTTCCGCGTTGACGGTAAATAATTGAACCGGCAGATGCGTACTGTCCATCGGATAACTTTAAGCCAAGACGCTTAGCATGTGAGTCACGGCCGTTACGAGTAGAACCAACACCTTTTTTAGATGCGAATAATTGGATATTAAGCTTAAGCATATTATCCCTCCTTCTGATTTTTCATATATTTTGGATATTGTTTATATAGTTCATCGAAAGTATATTCCAAATTATTGAGCAACCCATCCACGACTGAATCATGTGATTTTGTGATTGCTTTGAAATATCCTTCTTCTACCACCACATCAACCTGATGGTCAACATGTAAACATTCTAGTGCATTTGCTGTCACAATGATTGCCGTCGAGACAGCTGCACAGACAATGTCTGACCCTTTTTCGGCAAATGCTGCATGCCCTGTCACTTTAATCGATTCAATGCGCCCATTTTTTTTAGTAAATATGGAATGAATCATGATTAAGCGACGATTTGTTCAACGACAAGTTTTGTATAACTTTGTCGATGGCCTTGTTTTTTACGGTATTTTTTACGGACTTTGTACTTGAAAACAATAATCTTTTTGCCACGTCCTTGTTTGATGACTTTCGCAATGACTTTCGCACCTGGAACGACTGGCGTACCAATGAGTGTTTTTTCTCCACCAATCATAAGTATTTCATCGAATGTGTACGTATCGCCTGCTTCAACATCTAATTTCTCAACGAAGATTTCTGTTCCTTCTTCGACGCGAAATTGTTTACCGCCTGTCTTAATGACTGCATACATGTGCTGTTACCTCCTTCTATTTTTTGAAGACTCACTATTAAGGTAGCCATAAGCGTTTATTACCTATTCTAAGTGGTACAACATAGATATTTTAACGTAGTAACTATCAAAAGTCAATGAAAAAGTTAACTTATGTTACGTTGTACACCAATGGACTAGTTGTTTAAAAGTTATTGATTATTAATAAAGGGTTCATTGTGCGTTTTGCTAGACTATTTATAAAGACAAAAATTAACTATAGCGTCAAATGGATAAAGAGACTTGCATTTCACCTGCTTGCCGAATTTACTTATATTTTTGTTTTTGATGTTTGTCATGAAACTGTTTTAATTTCTTTCCATCCGATGATCACTTATTTTCATTTTTTAAATATGCCTTATTGATTAAACTCGCCGCCGATGTATCAAGAATTAACGTTACATCTGGGTGTTTTTGGAGAATCGTTGCTGGAATTTCTGTTGTTACTTTTCCTTCAACTACAGCCTTAATTATGGCTGCTTTTCTTTTTCCGACAGCAATCAACATAATCTTTTTGCTGTCCATAATATTTTTGATTCCCATCGTAATGGCATGTGTCGGCACTAATGCTGGCGACTTAAAAAATCGCGCATTATCTCTTTTGGTTTGCTCATCCAATGTTACAATGAATGTTTCTTGATCAAATGAAGTTCCTGGCTCATTAAACCCAATGTGACCATTACTGCCAATGCCTAAAATCTGTAAGTCAATGGATGTCTTTTTTAATTGCTCATTATAAGCTTTGGCAATATCATCTATGTGTTTTATATCATTTTCAGGGATATGCACATTTTCAGGATTAATGTCAATGTGATTAAATAAATGATTATGCATGAAATAATAATAACTTTGAGGATGATTGCGATCTATACCAACGTATTCATCAAGATTATATGTTGTCACGTATTTAAAACTTATTTCATGCCGCTCATATGCTTTTATTAAGCGCTTATAGAGCCCAATGGGTGTTGAACCGGTCGCAAGTCCTAGACACGCATGTGGATTGTTTTTAATATAATTACTGATGATTTCAAAAGCTTCTTTACTAACGCTTTCATAATTTGCTTTTACGATAATCTTCATCAATTAATCTCCTCGTATCATATATATTATAGATTTAGGATAAGACTTAGCTAAATATTGTGTTTGATAAATTTAAAGACCTTGCGTTTGCATAAAGTCACAATATAACCAAAATAATCGACTAGCGCTGCTTTTCTTTTCAAGTGCTTACAAAGCCTGCAAATCTACTTGCCTGATTACTGTGTTTACCAGTTGTTGTTACCCATTAAATCCAACTTGACATCGTTAACAATGATTTCCCATTCGATGAGTCTACACTCGTCTTCTTGTAATTAAAATAAATTTTATTTACTTCCGTTTTTTTAAGCATGGCTTTTGCTGTCCATTTCATCAATAAATGGTGATTTTTTATGTGGTACTTGCCTTATTGAAAGGTTGCTTTAATTTGTTTTAGTGACTCACGAATATTTCCGTGGTGATTATTCAGTATTTGTTTAATCTCATCTTCATTTTTAATTCCTGAAATTAAAGCAAAAATAGCATATTTAACTGAATTATACTTTTGTAATGCTGCGACGGCTTCATCAGATGATACACCTGTCACATCCATCACAATACGTTTTGCACGTGAAATGAGTTTATCATTGCTCATTTGTACGTCAACCATTAAGTTTTCATAAACTTTGCCAATTTTAACCATTGATGCAGTTGTAATCATATTGCATATCAATTTTTGAGCAGTGCCGCTTTTCATACGTGTAGAACCCGTTAGTGGTTCTGCACCTGTAATCGCTTCTATGGGGTATTTAACAATTTTTGCAATTTCTGATTGATAACTAGTTGTAATGCAAGCTGTTGCACAACCCATTTTATTTGCATATTCTATTCCACCAATTACATAAGGTGTTCTACCACTGGCTGCGATGCCTATAACCACATCATTAGCTGACAAGTTTTTTTTTCGTAAATCTTTAATGGCAGCTTTTTTAGAATCTTCTATTCCTTCAATGGATTCCTTCAATGCTTTGTCACCGCCTGCAATCAAACCAATGACCATTGAAGGTGAAACACCAAATGTGGGTGGGCATTCGCTTGCGTCTAGAATACCGATTCTCCCACTGGTGCCAGCTCCAATGTAAAAGAGTCTTCCACCTGTACTGAAAGCATTCGTAACGACATCTACTACTTCCGTAATTTGATCAATTGCTTTTTCTACAGCTAAAGGAACTGTTTTATCTTCTTCATTGATGAGGCGTAAAATTTCTTTAGTCTCAACCATATCGATGTTCTTCGTGTGTTTGTTTCTTTCTTCAGTGCTAATTTTACTTATATCTATCATATTTATACCTCTACAAGCCTTTTTAGTGCTAGATAATAAGCACCTTTAACAGTTTCAATTTGACCATCATCAAGTTTGAATCCACTAATCTTACGCTTTAATTCGTTTACTATAATTTGCGAAACGAGTGGATTTTCTTTGATGAATGAACCTCTTATTCCAACAATAACTGTTTTGGGATGATCCATTTTTTTATAGGCTGCCATTGCCTGTTTAACTAGTGCCATTGCTTCTGCCTTATAAAGGGCTATCGCATCTTTGTCTCCTTGATTTGCTAAGTTAGAAATCACATGACCTGATAGTGCAGCAATTTCTGATTTTTCATGTTGGTAAACAAAATTTTTTACATCATGATTGTCAGAAGCATTAATGGCTAGCATAATTGCTCTGCTCATCGGACAATACGCTTTATTATTTTCGTGTTCATTGAGGATATGTTTCAGTGCTGAGATAGATAAATGGTAAGCAGATCCTTCATCACCTAACAATTGACCATATCCGCCAATTTGTTCAAATTTACTCTGGTCACTAAACATCAAGACACTACCTGTTCCAGCGATGATTAAAATTACTTGATCAGATTCATTTTTCTTGATTGCATATAAAGCAATTAATGCATCACTTTCGATACTGACTTTCGCATGATAACGAGTAGATAAATAGTTTTCATATTGCTTTTTATCCTTTAATCCTGAATAACCAGATATTCCCATTTGAATAAACAATGGTTTTGCTTTATCCACTGTTTGTAACAAATCATCCAGTAAAATTTCTAAATTTCGTTTAGCTTGAGCTTCATTAATGTTAAAATTAGAAAATTTACCAATTTTCCTAGAAAGTTCAAACCCTTTTTCATCATATAAGACAGCTAATGTTTTAGTGCCACCACCATCTAGGCCAACTATGTATTTATTCATATTTCACTGGCACCTTTCCTCTCGGCACTAATTTACCATTTAGATAATCAATTAAAGCATTAACTGAAAGCTCCGTGTATTCATAGAAGCATACATAGTTTTTAATTTTATCCGTGTAGTACAAATCATAGGGATTGCGCATTGCAACAACATATATATGCTTATTTAACTTAGTTAAACTATTAATTAATTTGATTTGTTCGTTATAGACATTGCCATTGTATGTAGCAATCACGATGTCTTCATAAGTATTTGCAACTTCATAAGCATTTTTTATTTCGGTATCGGTTGGTTGAATCGATACTTGATGTGTATCGAGATTTGTCTCCTGTTCAATCCTATGAAAGGTATCAACTGCCATCGTCTTATCTTCCGCAAACGAAGTTGTTTTTGGCATAGGTCCTATGAAAAGTGCCCTCTCTTTTGGTTGATATGCTTCACCCTTGACAATTGTAACAGCACCATTTGCGATTTGTTGTGACAATTGTTTTGCTTCATCAGAACCAATCAACGATTGTACTGGATGAAATGGTTCATCAATTTTAAAATCTAATTTTGATTTTGCAGCTAATATTCTTTCAACTCGTTCATTTAATATTGATTCATCCAATGAACCACGTTTTATTGCACTTCTTAATCTAACAACTGCTTCTCTTTGCAAATCTAAGGAATGACAAATACATGCAATATCAATACCTGCTTCAATAGCCATAAGCGTGGCTTCGACAGTACCATAATTATCTTGAATAGCTTTCATTTCCATACCATCTGATATGATCAATCCCTTAAAACCCATTTCTTCACGTAGCAATCCCGTTAAAACTCGTTTTGATAACGTTGCGGGTAGTCCATTTTCTGTCATTGCAGGAAAATTGATATGTGTGCTCATCATTGCTTTAAGTCCAGCATCTATCGCCCTCTGAAACGGTACAAAATCAATTTGTTTTAATTGTTCTAAACTACGATCAATACGTGGCAATGTTAAATGAGAATCTTGACTCGTATCACCATGTCCAGGAAAATGTTTGCCAGTTGCAATCACATGTGTTTGTAATCCTTTAATGTATTCAATCGCATAAGCGCTCACTTGTGCTGGTTTATCACCAAAACTTCTAGTGCCTATGATTGGATTTTTAGGATTACTATTGACATCTAATACGGGAGCAAAATTCATATTAATACCTAAAGCTTTAAGTTCTTGACCCGTTAGATACCCAATTTGATAGCATGCTTCTAATGATCCGTTTGCTGCAATCGTCATTGCTCCAGGAAAACTCGTTGCCACTTGATTAATTCTTGAAACCATACCACCTTCTTGATCTATGCCGATAAATAAAGGCACGCCATTAGATTTATTTGCTAGTTTTTGAAGGTTTTGGATCAAATTTTGAACTTGTTTTGCTGTTTGCACATTTCTTGTAAATAAAATGACATTGCCAATATTATATTTTTGGATCATTTCAATCGCGTGGTCATTCAGTTCTGTGCCTTCAAAACCAAACATTAAAAGCTGTCCGACTTTTTGGTCAATCGTCAAATCTTTAATCAGATATTTTTTAGTCATATAGGTGATATTTTCCTTTCAATTTTTGAAATATTTCACGATCTTTTTCCAATTTATGATATATATCGGAAAGTGTTATTTGATGCTCTCTTAAGAACACATCGCCATTCAAAAAATCAATCATTGGATGCATACCATCCTTGTAGGGTTTTATAAATTCAAATTCGGTAAATAATGCTGACATTATATAAATGATAGTCATCCCTGTTTTTACTGGTTCAAACATCAGGTAATCGTCAATAATTAATTCCACACCATGACAAAGTACATCTTTATATTTTGAAAATGATGGTGTGAAATATATTTTTCTAAATCTTACACCTACCAGATGACAAGCATGAAGTTCATCAATAAGTTGTTGTGTGTCTAACCAAGGAGCACCAAATATCTGAAATGGTTTTGTTGTCCCACGTCCTTCACTAACATTCGTTCCCTCAAAATAACAGGTTGCCAAATAAGCAAATGTTGTTTGACTTGTAGGGATATTGGGGCTTGGCATTAACCAAGGTAGTTCAAGATCTTGATAAATAAATTTTCTTTGATAACCATGCATCGTAATAATCGTTAAATCACAATTAATTGAAAATTCTTTGTTAAATAATAAAGCTAGTTCGCCAATGGTTAACCCATAACGTTGTGGTATTGGATAATATCCAATAAAAGAGCGATATGTTTCTTCTAAGATATTGCCTTCTACAGCAATACCACCGACTGGATTAGGCCGATCAAAGACGACAAATTTTTTACTATTTTCAAAAGCTGCTTGCATCGCAAAAGCCATCGTATATAGAAACGTGTAATATCTTGCACCCACATCTTGAATATCAAAAGCAATGATATCTATATTTTCAAGCATTTCTGGACTGGGCTTCTTATCTTTTCCGTACAAAGAATAGACTGTACAACCAGTTTGTTCATCTTGATATGTATCAAGTTTTACACCCGCTTGCAAATCACCACGAACACCGTGTTCGGGTGAAAAGAGTGATACTAAATGTGTTTTCTCACTTAAAATTTCTATGGTTGAACATAGTTCACTATTCATACCTGTAGGATTTGTGATTAACCCAACATGTTTATTGCAGAACACGTCTAGATATTCATCTATTCGATCAATACCCAATTTAATCCGTGGCATTTTCTTTCATTCCTTCCAAATAAATAATAATTTTTTTTGTGATTAACACATTGAGTAATAGTGGCCCACTAATACCGATAAATACAAAAATGAGCTGTGTTATTGGAAACATCATCATCGCAATCGGTATAATCATCGTCATAAATAACAAAACTAATCGAAAGAAATATTTACCAGATAAATACAATGCTAATTTAAACATAAGTGGAATTTTTGCTTCAGGAAATACCTGAAAGACAACAAGCGTGAATAGTGTCACGATAAATCCTGTTGTTAGCATAGCAATCATGACAAAATATCCCAGTTTATAAAAGATTGAAACATCAGCGATTTGTGCATAATAAGTTGCATCTAAATACCCGATAACAATGATTAATGATAACACGGAACCTATACTAAGCTTCTTCATAAAACGAGTTTTAAAATATGTAAAATAACCGGAAAACAACTTCGTTTCTTCCTTATTAACATAGTCATGCCATAGTTGATAGCCCGCCGATAAAGAAGAATATAATGTTAATACTGGTAAACTAGTTATAATCATTAGGATATTAATCATAATCAGCCGAATGATCCAATCAGCAACATTATTTATTTTTTGATAAAATGATTCTTCATACCGCTGTTTTTGTTTTTTATCCTTCATAATGTCCTTTCAATTAGCCAACAATACCCGTTCGTTCAATGGATTCAACAAATCCTTTTTGAACGAAAAGATACATAATTAATAATGGTAGCATCATCAGTAAAGCGCAAACATTTGAAATAAGTGCCAAGAATACAGGATTACTCCAAACATCTTGTCCAATTAAATTTAGTGCACCTGTATAGAATAAAGCGTTATACATGCCTTCAGCAGCGTTAATAAGTCGCATTGTTAATAATGGGAAATCTGCTGTCGAGATTTCGAATATTTTAACATAATATGCATCATTCCATTGCCAGACAAACGCGAATAAACCTACTGTAACTAGTGCCCCGCGTGCATTTGGTAACATAATATTCCAAAATGTTCTAAAAACACCTGCGCCATCAATTTGTGCAGATTCTTCAAGTTCTTTTGGCAAGCCTTTAAAGAAACTTCTAAATATATAAATAAAGATACCTGATCGAATCCCCATACCAAGACCACTCATCAAATAAAGTGCAACTTCATTACCTATTAATCTAAGTGATCTAAAATAGATATATTGGGAGAGTGATAATGCTTGAGGTGGAATGATTATAGTTAGTATTACAATCATAAATAAAATTCCTGACCCCTTAAATTTTAATCTCGCAAATGCATAGCCAGCAAGTGCTGTAGATGCAATTTGAAGAATCATGGATATCATCGATATTTTAAAAGTATTAAATACAGATCTCCAATAATCAAGCACAATACTAGCAATCTTGAAATTCTTTAAACTCCAAATTTTTGGTATCCAAATAACCGATGGATCATTGGCGTCTTCCGGTGCTCTAAATGCTTGCAATAATTGCTGAATAATAGGATAAAGAATGACAAAGCACAATCCGAATAATATGACGGTTCTAATAATAGAAATAACCATTTTTTTAATGTTCTTTTTGCGGCGATTAATTTTTCGGGGATCTTTAATTTTCGCAATCACATTTTCAATGGTTGCTTTTGTTTTGTCAACTATATCATGAGTTTTCATATTGTGATTCTCCCATCTTAAAGATTTTTGCGAAAATACCAAATATAAGCAGGAAAATGACATTCATACCGACATAAATCCAAGCCATAGCAGAAGCAACTCCCCAGCCACCACTGTGGTTATTCACATATTGTGGATTATTTAATTGTTGAGCGATAATACCTGAAACTGATGATGTTAAAAATGTATCAACAAGCGCATAAATAGCAACCGTAATCATATGAATTTTAACATTGGGTAATGTAATTAACCAAAACATTTCGTATGCCGTTGCCCCTTCTATTTTAGCCGCTTCATATAAGTGTTTTGGTATAGATTGAATGGCTGCTAAGAACAATAGAATCGGTACACCAGCTAAGGCTAAAATATCGTAGATACGACCAATTAAACCAGCAATGAAATTAACCATGAAAACCGGTAAACCTGCTTGTGTTAGATAAAACCCTAAATCAAATATTTGACCAATACCTTGTTCTTCTAATATTGAAGTGATAGCATCGCCACCACCAAGTGCTGAGGCGACAGCTGCTGAATTTAAAATAACTGGAATAAAGAAGACAGCACGAACAAATGCACGTCCTTTAAATTCCATATTTAACATAACGGCAATAAAGAGTGAGAATATTAACATAACGGGAATATTGGCAGCAACGTTACCAGCCGTTGTCAATAATTCCACTCTGAAAGATGAGGTGAGTGTTGTATGCTCATTTAATGCAAAACGATAATTATCAAAACCAACCCATACGCGGCTTATTGTCCCTGGTTGTGGCGTTAGTTCATAAAATGAATCGAGTAGTGATTGAAAAAAAGGTGTGATGAAAAAGAATAAAATTCCTGCAATCCAAGGTAAAGCGAACAATACACCCTGGACTGATTTTTGCTGACGATAAGTTAAATCCTTGTAATGAATAAAAGTGTCTATGATTGTAAATGGTAAAAATATTGAGTACTCAAACCATGGACGTATTTTGCTTGGCATATGTGTCAGCCATTGATGTTTTAGCCAACTAATACCAGTATATTTGGCTACGAAATAAATACCCTTTTCAATTATTACAGAAAGAAAGTGAAAAACAACATTCAGTTCTTTTTGAACATAATCAAATATGGTTTGTGAATATTTTTTTATCATTAACCAAAATCCTAGCAATATTTTTGTTAGCGGAGATGCCGCATTATTTTTCTTCTTTTTCATGACATTCTCCTTAGTCTATCACTGCATAATTCATGCCTGAAATTGTTATACCTGACACGGTTACTGCATATGCGTTATAGTTAATCAAAACACTTAATCCATTTGAATAATCAACTTGATAAACATTTGATTGTTTACGTTCATGATTGATTAAATGTCCTTGATGTATCCCTAATTGGTTCATTGTTTGAACTTGTGCAACAATCGTATCCATCCATTGAACATAATGTGTAGACATGTAATAGTTATAGGGTGAATTTAAAAGTTCTATCGTGGAATCATATGATAATGTATACTTCAAATTTGAGCCTGTTTCAATTGCCTTTAAGAATAAATATTGCGGGTTACGATCAGCTGAAACATTGATAGCACCTCCTGAATAATCAACAAATCCCGATAAAACTAACTGCATCAATGGGATCGAGTAATCGATGATAGAATATAGTGTGGATTCAATCGGTAAATTAGAAATTGAATCTGCAAAAGGCATTGCAAAGTATAATGGGTTTTCCAAATGAAGATCAGCTTCTACTTTAGCTAATACTGCAGTTTGATAAGCAATTGCATCCTGCTTATAAACTGGATGATTGCGATCATAAGAACCCGCTAATGATGCACCAAGTTTATTAAATGCTATCGCGTCTAAGTTATTTGATTTAGCCATTTTATCATACAAAGACATGTAATACTGAGGATTGATGACATATGGACTCTTATTCACTGCAGTAAATTCGACTGTGCTATTAAATTCTTCATATGGTAATCCTGATGGAAAATGATAAACAAAATCATAAGACATATCACCACTAACGCGTTGCGATGTGTAATTAAAGTTTTGGAACAAACGATTATAAGATGCCGTTGTCGTAAAATTTATCATCGGATAGAGAGTGATTGATTTTTGATTTAAATCCGAAACTAATTGATCATATTCTTTCCGCGATCCCAAAATAGATTCAAATGATGAATTATCTTGCAATCCCGGGTTTAATCCACCTGACATAATACCTGTAAAAAGCAAATTAATATTTGAAATATCTTCATCATATAACTCATCAATAATAAGTTTAGCTTGATTAAACGTCGTCAAACTCTGCATTGATTGATATGGAATACCTAAGAAAAATTCTTTTGTGTCATAAGCGCCAATTAATTCTGTATTTAAAACTGTTTCTGTTGTTTGATCCTTTCGTGTTAAACCAAGGTCAATTAAATAGTTTTGAAAAACATGTGCGATGCCAACATACGAGTTATCTGTACCTGATAAAAAGTGATATTCCACAGTGAAGTCGGTATCAACGACAGGTTTTGTCCATACGTCTAATTCGTATTTTTGGAATCCCGAACCAATCGTAACTCGTTCTGATTTTCTGATATCAAAAGACGGAAATGCTTTATTATAAGAATCGACCCTGCCAGATACATCCGCATTGATAAATGCCATCCCATCTCCTTCAGTAATAATCGCAGCATAGCCGCCATTTTCTTTTACCATACCGTAAACAGGCATTGATATCTTTTGTTGTTGCTCTGGCATTTTATATGGTAATAATGCTAAATCTTCACCATACAATTTCTTTTTATATTGTGATTGATATGACTTTCCATTATTAAATTTTATGACTGCACCTGAACCATCAGGTATAACAATATAGCCCTCGGTTGGTATACCATTTTGAACTGAAACAGCAGTTCCAAATAATGGGAATAATGAAATATTTGAAATTCTGAAATTTTCTGGTTCAACGATTGAATTTTTTAAAATTGATGCCCGTAATCCGTTATTAGTCAATTGTAATTCAACACCAACTTTAAAGACTGGTTTTTCAATGATATCCATATATCCATACGATTGATTTTCTGAAATGGCACGTGCTCTTGTGTAACCCAAACTAGTGTCTAGTTCATCGTTTGGATCTATATCATAAAATATTGGATATAGTCGTCTAATAATATTGTTAGATAAATCTTCATATGACCCTATTTCATATACATCGAAATCAGTATTAATATTTTTATAAGTCGCTTCGATAATAGCAAAATCATATGCACTAAGTGTTTCTTTTAATAAAGCCATCATATCTCTTGTCATGAATTTTGGAAAATAAAGATAATCTATGGAAATATCTTTAAATGTATAATAAATTTGTACGCCATCCGTGATGTCTTTCATTTCAAATGAACGAATATCATTAACCGGCCAAGAAGTATTAGCGAGTGGCTGATCGTGTAAAATCGAATATTTATAATTATTGATTGTCGTAAATGCACCAGCCTCATTCGCATATGTGATTTCAAGTGTTGCCTTATGCCTATTTAATGATGCTGGGGTAACGATAGGATTAGTATCCTCTATAGCAGGATTTGAACGCCAAACCTCACCACTGATTTTATCTATAATGGTGATGTGTGTTGTTAATTCATTAATGTGAAATTCAAATCGATTGTTATCAGCAACTAGACGATTAGTCAATGTTAATTCTTCCGCAGGACTAAAATCTTCATAAATAAAATCATCTGCTAAGGTCATTGTGATTTCGTCTTTTTCTAGATTACCCGTCATAAAGTATAGTAACGAGGAGGCTAAAATGATAATGATAATCGATAGTGATAATTTCCAGTGTTTCATGAGTTACCTACCTTAATGAAAGTTCTTTCCAAATTGCAGCAATAAAACTGATAAATTGCTGGATTAAGTCAAAAAATAATAAACCAAAAAATATCATGACTGACATTGCAAGCATCGTTAAGATAATTGCTAAAATTGTTTTTCCTAAACCATATTGATGAATATTCAAAATGCCCATAAATAACATCCAAGCGGTGCCACCATATCCAAAACCAATTAAAATATAGTAAAAAGCCATTTCATCTTGTGTTAAGAAATTAGATAAAAGAATAGCTGGGAAGCCCAAAATCACTAAAGGAAATAAAGAATATCCTGTCATCATTACGATTTCTTTAAATTTTCCTTTACCTTCCATTAAAGTCGTTACCGACCAATTACCAACGGTAAACAGGAAAACTAATAATATCACAACAAATAATTCTTGAAGACTATTTAGCAACAATGGATTTCTATCCACAACAAGAATTGATGTGAATTGATAATTAAATATGCGATAGAGCACATATAATACGTAAAAGACGATGGCAACCCATAATTTCGCCTTCTCATAGCGTTTAAAATCATCATAACCATCAAAAGGATGGAAAACGATATACTTAGGAAAAGTAAAGCATTCTTTCCAAAATATCTTTAACTTAACTATTACATTTTGCATACTAAATCCCACCCTTCTTTCGTTTCTTAATAACACTGAACGTGATTAAACCGGCACTAATAGCTAAAATAGAACCGACAATCCATCCAAAATTATCTTTTATGATTTCATTTCGATATGCTTTAAACGCTTTGGAATAATAATAATGATCATGACCTAATTTAAAATAATCAACTGCCAGTTTATACTGGCCAGTTCTTAAATAATATTTACCGATTCCGTTATATGCAATTTCATAATTTGTATTAAATTTAATGACTTCTTCCCATGAGTTTTTTGCGGCCACAAAATCACCATCTTCATAAAAAGCGACAGCCTGATTAACGGCTTTACCAAACGCGGATAATTCAAAAACAATTACTTCTCTTGCTTGCTTATCTAAAACTAACAATTCGTCATTTAAATATCCAAGTGATACAACGTTTATCGACAACTTATCAGATTGTGTGCCTTCTTCTCCATTAATATAAAGTAAATTGCCGTCGGAGTCATAAGTAAATATTCTAGCTCGTTTTGAATCTAAGACCGAATAAATACCATTATCTGTAATCGCAATATCAACAAAATGGGAAGGACCATCAACAACATAATTATTGATAGAAGTAACGTATTGAACATCACCTTGTGGCGGAAAATAAGCGCGTGTTCTTGTTAATACATCAACACCTTTAGGATTGATTAATTGTATCATCCGTTCATTAGATGAAGTTGCACTCGTATCACCAGTATCAGAGGATGCCGACGCAGTTGCATACATAAAATTGCGATTATCCATGACGATATTTGTATATTCAGTCGGTAAATATCTCGGTAATTTGTTTAGTTGTTCTTCTGTCATAAACCATCTTGTAAAAATTTCTGTTGGCGATAATTGAACGGGGTTTACCCCCGTGAACCGATTAAATGAACCATTAGATTCAAGTTCAATAATTCCTTCAAATGCATTTCTTGCTACAACATACATTCTGCCTGAAGAATCAACAGTAATCTTTGAAGGTATAAAATCAATTTTATCTTCTTCCTCTTCATCATCCACATCCGGTTGTTTGAAAGTTGGATCATCTATTTTATCATAGACTGCTAAAACCTTAAAATCATGATTTAGTTTAACGATACGCTTATTACCCGCATCTGCTATAAAAATACCACTATCACGCACATCAAGCCCTGTAGGAGATAGAAGTTTAAGCGGTATTGCTGTATTTAATGAACCTTCATATGATTGATCAAAATCAAATTGCATATGATTTTCAATTAAATCAAACTGTTCATCTACAACTATTATATTGCCATTTTGGGTAGTAAATCCTGCTGGCAAGTCAACACGACTAAGTGCTGAAGAAATGATGTAAATTCGCTGATTATAGACGACTAAATCTTCTGGTGCAGACATCGATGCACCAAGTATTTCAGCATTAAAATAAGTGCGATAATTCATTCCCGGTGCTGAATAAACAACCTCGTTGTAAAATGAATAATTGTACCTTGTTGAGCCCATAAAAAGCGGTGTTAAAATGATAAGAAGAAGCAAAGTAAACTTTTTCTTCACTGTTGATACCTCATTTCATACCAGAATGTGAGAAAGTTTCAACAATACGCGATTGTGAAAAAATAAAGAAAGTAACAGGAACAATCATCATGATGAAAGCAGATGCTGCAATCGTACCCGCACGTTCAATCGACCCCTGTGCGATTTGCCTTAAAGCATAAGAAATTGGTTTTAATTCTTCACTAAATATAAATGTTCCACCATCTGTAAGCCATAGTCTTTGGAATAACAAAATAACAAGTGTTAACCAAGCAGGCTTAACAAGTGGCATAACAATTTGCCAAAAAATACGGTATTCTGAGGCGCCATCAATTTTAGCTGATTCGATGAGTTCCATCGGTATACTTTCCATAAATTGTTTCATCAAATAAAGACCAAGTGGTGCTGCTAGAGCAGGAATAATAATCGCAAATGGTGTATTAATCAAACCAATTCTAGATATAATGATGTAATTTGATGTCGCTGTAACTTGTGGTGCAAACATCAAAGAGTAAACAATCATAGCAAATAATATACTACTCCCGGGGAACTTATATTTTGCTAATGGATAGGCACACATAGAAGCAATAATTACATGTCCTACAGTACCTAATGTAGTAATCATAATCGTGTTGAAAAAATATCTAGAAAAAGGGATCCATGAATTCTCAATTAAGGAAAATAAATCATTAAAATTACCAAGGGTTGGATTTCGAGGAAAGATTGTTGGTGGAAAAACAAATAATTCATCTAAGGGTTTAAATGCATTAGATGTAACCATAATTAAAGGATATGCGGAGAAAAATCCGAATAACAATAAGACAGCAAATAGAGCGATATTACCACCTTTTGACCGATTAATTTTGGGGCGTTTACTATATTTTCTTTTTCTTAAGTAGTTTTTGATAATATGATTCACATGAATATGTTTATTGGCCATATTATTCACCGACCCTTCGTAAAAATTTACGGACAAGTAAGTTCGCACCTATCATCAGTCCAAATAATAGTGTAGCAATGGCTGAAGCATACCCTAAGTCCATTCTATTTGCAGAACCCGAATAATCTAATAAATGCGTCACAATGGTATGACCAGCATATTGTACAGATGGGAATCCCAATAACATTATTGAAACTTGATCAATGGCAAGTGACGATGTAATTTGCATAACGGCACCAAACAGTAATTGTGGTCTCATTGATGGTAAAGTAATAAACCATAACTCTTGCCAACGATTTCTAACACCATCAACTGCTCCAGCTTCATAAAGCGTTTTATCAACACTCTGTAAACCTGCGATGAAGGCTAAAAAGGATACACCAAGTGATAACCATAATTGAACAACAATTAAAATCAACATCATATACTTAGGGTCTTGCAGCCATAAAATTGGACCGTTAATGATACCTAATCGCAATAAAATTTGATTCATATAACCTTGTGCATCACCCGAAAAGATAAGCAACCATATCAAGAATGCATTTCCTGATATCGACGGTGCATAAAACACAAGTGTCATAAAAGCGCGTAGTTTCGGTTGAAGTTCGTTAATTAACCAAGCAAATAAAAACGCTAATAAGTATGAAATGGGTCCTGTAATAACAGCAAGAATCAATGTATTCTTTACAGCAATAATAAAGACATCATCATCTAAAAATAACTTTTGATAATTATTTAAACCAATAAATTTGGGTGTTTGTAACATATTAAAATTGGTAAAAGAAATACCGATTGACATAAACACTGGAATTACAGTAAATACGAAGAATAAAATGACAAAAGGTGCCATTAATAGATAATGATGTTTATGTTGTTTGACTTCGTGCCAAAGGAGTTGGCGCTTTGTCATTAAATGTTTCGCAGTCATAAGCGCCACCTTAATCCAGACCAAGTTCGCGACGTTTGGTCGCAATCTCGGCATTTATAATTTCTACATAATCAAAGAGTGTTTCTTTAGGATTAGAGCGATCATTATATACTTTTCTAAACGCATTATCTAAATGTCTCCCTGTCATATATGATCCTGCAACTTGAGGAATACCTCTTGTCCACTCCCACTGTTCCAGTAACTTTGTATATTCACTAACTGTCCAAGGTAATTGTGATAAAGCATTAACATTAGCAGTTGGATACCGTGCAGCAGCACCTAATATACCTTCCATTTCTCTACCAAAACGAACTTGCGTATCTGTACTCGTCCACCATTTTAAGTACTCCCAAGCGGCTTCTTTTTTATCTGACTGTTCAAGAATCATCACACCTGTTCCTGTTGATACCGTGTCTTTTCTTAAAACTCCATCATTCATGGTACCAGGAACGGAAACCATTTCCCACTTTCCTCTTATTTCTGGCGCAAAAACAGCAAATGTATTATATAGATTATAATAAGTGATTCCGATTGGCATTTGTCCACTTCTAAATCGTGTAGGAAAAACCGATTGAACAGGAAATGAGTAATCAGTATAAAATTGTGTCCAACGCTCAAATACTGACGGTCCATTCCCTTCATTAAAACCAACTTCCCGATCTCCATTTAAATAGAACTCACCATCATTTTGATAAAACATGGTTGAAAAAATAGGATTAGGTGGAAGGTTTATAACCGCTCCTTGCGTCAGGGGAATAGGGAGGTAAAATTCAAGACTATATTTTTGTAGTGATGGAATGAGTTCAATGACTTCATCCCATGTGTTAGGTATGTTTAAATTGAGTTCTTCAAAAATATCTGTGCGATAAAACATCATCAAAAATATTTGAGTTTCTGGTAATGCGTATACCCCATCATTAAATCTATAAGGGACTAGTCCACTATCCATAAATCTAGACGCCACACTATCATAATCATCAAATTGTCTTAGATCATAAGATGCCCCACGCATTGCGTAGTTAACAGGTGTAATTTGATCCACATTCATTGCGACATCTGGGCCTCTGCCAGCCATTGTTGCCGGCAAAAGTGCAGCCCCAACCAATTTTAGATCAACCTGTATACCTGAACGAGAAGTAAATTCCTCATCAATTAATTTACGCATAATATTTGCTTGATCTTTGCCCGCTGTAATCCACACTTCAATGGTTTCTATTGTTTCACCAGTATCTTGACGGCCAATGGCAGAATAATCGATAGTAAACGTAGCGAAAAAGGCACGTGCTGAAAACCAAACACGTTCAAAAAATGTTTCTTTATTTCTTGGAAGTTCGCTCCCCTCCGCATGCACTGCAATATAATCGAGTTCAATTGGTTGTTCCGATAGAAGAATGACAAGCGTACCCAGTGATGATATATTGTTGTTATATATCGAAAGGCTTCGATGAATTTGTCTCGGTTCGTTTAGGAAACGATTAAGGAGTTGAATCATCGTGTCAATAATACCTGTTTTTTCAGATTTTGAACCTGAAATAGCAATCATTTCATCTTTGAGAAGAGATAACTCATCTCTACCTCTTTGTATCCGTTCAAGTAGATCAGGAATACGTGTTATTAAGTCATAATCACGATAAACATCCGGTTCAGGGCCAGTGAAAATAATGATTTCACGATATATTTTTTGAAAATTAGAGATAATGTTTTGTAACTCTGAAATTAAAGGACCATAGGCACCCAGTGATGCTTCCATCGTGATTGTATGTGTCCCTTTCGTCAAATAGAACAAGAAAGCTTTGTCTTCATCCCCCAACGTTTGAATACGCCAAGATGCATCTTGCTTGAATTGAAAATTTTTCATTTCTGCAAATGGTAATTGACCATCGATATATATGTTTCTTGACACAGTCATTCCACTGGCAATATTCTGTTTAACACGTAACGAAATTTCATGTAATCCAGTTGATTCAACATCAAAAGTCCAAGTCATTGTATCTCCGGGAATATTCCAGTTTGGACCACCTATCGTATTGAGTTTAATTAATGAAGGCGATGATGGTATTGTCGCCGAACTAGTACGGTCATTAATGGGGTATAAGGTTGGCGATGTTGTCATTTTTGGTGTCTCAGCTTGGATAATTGTATTTGCAAATTGTGCTTTTTGATAACCATTTAATGCGTATATTTGTAATACTTCATCATATGTAGGTATATCAATTTTACTCATTATTTGAATGTTGTCAATGAGTAGAGGTTCACGAATACTTTCGAAACGAATCGTATTAATGCCTAACTCAAAATGAAAAAAATATGGCTCATTCACGTACCCAACTGCATCTTTAACATAAGATGAGGTCCATTTTGGTGTTTCAATTTGTGACGGCCTAATGTCATTGCCCCTGATATCTTGAGTAATATGACCATCATTACCCCATATGCGGTGAAATATGACATTATTTGCACCATTAAACGGCGTTACACCATTAATTAATATTTTTCTTTCGATATTAGAAGAATTTCCTTCATACGGAAAATAATTAACAATGATTTGATAAAATCCTGCGGTTTGAATATCAACTTCCCATTCAACGAAACCGGTTGATTCCGTTAATAATACTTGATTGACCTGCTCATAAGAAGAAAACACTTGTGTATCGCTATCATTTATGCGATCAACACCTCTTACTGTATAAACTTCTCCTGTAGGAAAGATTGCTGGGTAAGAGGCAAGATATGCATAATAATCTGCTACAGAGTTCTCAGCTGATGTTGAGATAGTTGATGTAACATATGGCTCAGTATTATAGTTTAAATGATCATTTTCTAAACTCAAGAGCGTTGCATCTACTATAGAGTAAATGACAATCAGTGATAAAAGTGATAAAACAATGATTAAACTCTTTTTCAATGTAGACCTCCTGATGCAATAAGATGCAATAATGGGATGGATACCCTCCTGCTCGTCAGGAGGGTATTCTCATTAAATGTAAATCATTAATTTCCGAGATAATCGGCTAGTGCGTTGACATAGGAATCTCTAATGGCATTTACTCTAGTTCGATATGAACCATCTCTGATACCAGCAGCAATTTCAGTATTCCAACTACCAACTGTAAATCTACTAATACCAATCGCACCAATTAAATCCAGATAAACATTATCATATACTGACATATAAGCTTCAACATATATTTCTTTATCGAAACGTTGTAAAAGCGTTAATTCAAATTCTTCATAAAAGGTTAGTTGATTTGGATTACTTAATTGTTGTAGTGCATTCCATGCTTGGAAAACTAGCGATTCTTTTTCAGCGCCCATATTAGAAGCTAATGAATAAAGGGCAACACCCGATAGCGGGCTTCTATATTCACCTGTATATGTATCGCTAACAGGAAATGGTACCCATCCAAGTTCAAATGGAATTGTTCCCCAACGATTATCAGCATTAATAAACCATAATTGACCTGGATGTACGGCAACTTTACCGCTCTGCCAATCTTGTGAACCTTGATCATATGCACCATTTGGTTCAAATAAACCAGCTGTCCATAAATCAGCTAAATAAGCATACGAGTCTAAAGCCGCTTGTTGTGCAAAAGCAACTGTATTTGTCCTCGAGTTAATCAAACTACCACCATTAAGTGGAACCATTTGTTCTGCCCAAACTGCTAGATTACCACCTAGTGCATACCAACCGTCTCCGTTTGGGGTAAGCGCAGTTTGTACACTCGTAGCCCAAGTTTCAAATGTTGACCAATTCCAGTTACCATCCAAATACATCTGTGTCGGGTTTGCAACGCCAAGATCAGCAACTAAATCCGCATTATAGTATAAGCCTGTATCAACAGTTAATACACCTGGCATGAAACCATAAGGTTCTCCTTGGAACGATCCCATTTCGATATAACTATCATCTAATTCTTGCCCAAATGTGTCGAGATAAGGTTCAATGGTCGTTATCGCACCTGCATTTGATAATTGACTTAACCAATCTGAAGTTACCCAATATATTTCAGCGCGATGATTATCTGCAGTTGACCAGTTAATAATTGAAGAGACACGCGCTGGTCCCCAGGCAGCTTCGGGAGGATATGGTATATATCGAATATCGACATTTAACATTTGTTCTACATACAATTCTTGTGCTTGTCGTTCTTCTTGTTTATCTCCTGTATAACCAGAATCAAAAGGATCAACTTCATATGGTGCACCATGCATAATTCGAATCACAGTTGGTTCACCGGCAGCTTGTGTAATTGTGATAGTTCTATGCTTAACAGTATCATTACCATCTGAACCGGTAACTGTGTAAGTTAAAATGTAATTACCTGGCACATTTGTGTTAACCGCACCAGATATAGAAATCGTAGATGTTAAATCACCTGTAACTGAATCAGTAGCAGTGACACCTTCTAAAGGATTAAATGCTGTACCTGCAGCAATTATAACATTAGAGATACCACTAAATGAAGCTGTGTTAGCAACACCAAGCACTACTACTGTGCGGTTACCATATGCGGTTTCAGTGTCAGAACCAATAACTGTATAAACTAAATAATAAGTGCCCGGTACGCTTGTTTCAACATAACCATCCACGATGATACTACTTGTTAAATCACCAGATAACTCATCTACTGCTGTTACACCACTCATTGGGTCAAATGCTTGATCTTTTTCAATTTCAAGATAATCAGGATTGACAGTAATTGATGCACTTACGATTGGTGCAGCAACGATAATGCGCCGATTAATAGATACTTCTAAGCCATCTGAACCCGTGACAACATAGGTGATGAGATAAACACCAGGCACTTCGTTTGTAAACTCAGGTGTTGATGTATAACTAATAGTACTCGTTAAATCACCAGATACTGAATCAACTGCCGTTACACCTTCCATGAGATCAATGGTATCATTGAGCTCAATGGTCGTATCACCTTCTGGAATTGTAAATGAAGCCGTTTTAGGAATTTCTACAACGGTAACAATACGTGTAACAGTAACTTCGACATCATTGCTGCCAGTGACTTTGTATATCAGTGTGTATTCACCTAATATTTGAGTATTAACTGCGCCAGAGACCGTGATTCTATTGGTTATATCACCATCAACTTCATCAATTGCTGTTACACCATCCATTGGATTAAAATCATCAGACAATTCGCTTTGATAGATTGTCACATCATCCGCGCCTGAAATCACAGCATCTGGAACAGCTTTGGAGCCACATGCTACCAGTACTAGCCCTAAAATCAGCATCAATAAAAAGTTTATGGTTTTTTTCATAATTTTAGCCTTCCTTTACGATTATTTTCGTATTTTATATTACTATTATACAATGAAATGTATACGTTATCACACAGTGATAAGGCTTTTTTCACACTTAAAAAAATACTTTCAGTTATATGACTACTATTTATATGAATTTAATTGATTTTTGTTCTTTTTTATAAATTAAAGAATCAAAAGTCTGACACCATTTGCATCAGACTTTTGATTATTAAATGTTTAAATATTTAAATGACGCTTTTTTATGATCAATTAATGATTAGTAACGTTTGCGTATTAAGAATGCTGCAAAGCTTACTAACGTAATCATTGTAACGACTGCTATTGAACTAACTAACCCTATTGTTGAACCACAGCCAGTGTCTGCGAGTTGAACTTCAATATCAGAAATTGAAGCTGCTTGGTCAGCTAAACTTGTTTGTAATGCTGCAATTTCATCGTTTAGATCATCGATTAACCCTTGTAAAGTAGCAATACTTGCTAACAATTGTGCTTTATCAGCCGTATCAGCAGCTTCCAAAGCGGTTTCAAGTTCATCAATTGTAGTTTCTAATATTGCTATTTGTGCTTCCAATTCACTTGTTGAAACTTTAGCAGCAACAACTGCTAAATCAAATGATACAGATGTGTAATTACCCATCGCATCTTCAATACCGACTGTAACACTATATGTGCCTGGGGTATTAAAATCAAGACCACCATCATCTTCTACATAGAGAATAAGGTTTTCAGGTGTATCAGAATTGTCAAATGCAACAACATTTGCTAGAATTGCTGCATCTTCATCAGCAAATTCATCTGCAGCGATTGAGTAATTATCGTCGACAACGATAGCTATTGGAGCAGTTTTATCATCAACAGTTAATAAATATGAAACTGACGTTGTAACTAAGTCATTAACTTCATCAACACCGAGTTCTACAGAGGCAGGATCACCAAAGTGTATACCTGCAGCTGTATTTACACGTAGCGGAGGGCTGTAAGTGCCGCCGTGAGAAGCAAGTGCAAATTCACCTTCGCCAAGTTCTATAGCAGCTCCCCAAGCTAGGAATGTTTCTGATGAACCAGTTCCTGAAGTGCCATCTGCAGCGATGAAGTTCCAATTGTAACGGTCATATGCTTCCTTAACTGTACCATCTGCTGCAATAACAGCAACCACTGAACCATAACCAGTTCCTGAAGCTAATGCAGCACGGAGTGCTGTTGTATCGTCATAAACGATCATTTGAGAACTTGCGCTATATACATAACTGGAAATAACTGCTGAATTCATATCAGCTTTATTAAATGTGTAATCAATACCATTTACTGTAATTGAATGAGGAACGGCGTCTTCATGATGGTTAACTGTGATTTGTAAATCAATGTCATACATACCAGGTTGTGGATAATATGTATTAAGTGATGCTGGATAAGAAATTTCAATATCACTTGTTACGTCATTGCCATAACCATCTTCTGCCGTAACTATACCAAGTAAGTCTACCATAACATCTTCATCAACAAACCTTGGTGCTACAGCAAAGAATTTAGGTGGATAGTAGCCAACAGCAACTTGAACAGTAATGTCGGTCGTTTGTTCATCAGGAGCAACGATATGATAAACAAGTTCATACCGATTATTAATATCTGTTGAATCAACTAATGAGGCAATTGAATCATCTGGTGTATAAACAGAACCATCCCAAGTAAATGTAACCGTATCCAACAATTGACCCTCTTCGAAGAAGTCAACTGTATAATCTAGATTTTCAGTGACATTTTGAATTTTATCATTTTCATCAAACATGTTCACCCATGAAGCAACCAATGTGTTTGGAAGTTCAAAATCTTCATTTTTACCAACTAATTTTTGTACGCCAGCAACGGTTGGATCATCATCCAGTTCATTTGTTAATGTTGTACCGAATGTTGGTGCAGGATTTTCATATTCCAAAACCATTTGTTCCATATCGCCTTCAGCTATTGATGCAGGAATGCTATTGAGCCATGCCACATGATTGAATTCTTCTGCAGGAACATAACCACGATCTCTAGTACCGAACGAGAATACGGTCCAACCAGCTGGAATGACGACGTTATTTGGGTTATAATCTAACAATACTGACCAATCAGCTTCATCAACTGATTCAGAAAGATCACGGTTTTTCCATCCTAAATATTCAAGTGGCTCAATTACGTAACCATCAGTATCAACATCATCACGGATAATTCTAATTGGAACGTTGCGAATTTCTGGAAAATCAACTTCTGGATCTGATGAAGCATCATATGCATTCTTTTCAGAAACCGTTAAGAAGCGATAATCTGCTGTAAGAGGATCATTGGGATCAACTGCTAGTTCATCATAATTGTCATTGATGATTAAGCGTGGAGTAATGTGGTCTTCAAACATTTGAACAACACCATTTTCATCCCAATAGGCATACATCCGGTGAATTACTGTCGAAAAATCGGCACGTGCACCATTAGCTGCATCAGAAGCTGGATCTAAAATAAATTCCAAGTCTGTATCATTGATGTATAACGATCCAAATGCATTCCAAGAAATAGCTGGAATTTCTAGACCTTCGATAAATCCGCTAGAATCATCATCATCAAAGAAACCGGGACCATCATTGTCTTCAGCAGCAACTCTTACACCGCCTCTAACGACATTGTACCGATAACCGTTAAACACGATATTCCAATACGAGTCACCAATTGCTGAATGACCGGGTGCTGGATTGGTACCTTCAAGC
>WOYI010428276.1_pt1 | contig 36682 bp, 45 predicted proteins | sample 6423411 | NCBI WGS metagenome assembly WOYI01 (sample SAMN13441803, study PRJNA592873) | oil field metagenome | biome: oil field; feature: oil-well bore; material: oil-contaminated soil; isolation source: oil-contaminated soil from oil-well borehole | place: Germany: Wietze | collected 2016-10-18 ...
GCGTACGGAAAGATTATCATGGCGATCCTCTCAAAATGACAACCCTACAATAATCTTTATTACCCCGTTCACACACAATGTTTGAACGGGGTATAGTTTTATGGGAAAACCGGTTTTAATGGACTTCTTTGCCGAGTGGTGCGGTCCGTGCCACCAGCAGACACCGATCATCGATGAGCTCAAAGCGAAAATGGGCGACCAGGTCGAGATCAAAAAGATCGATGTCGGTGTCGATTCAGAACAGACGCGGCAGTATGCCGCGAAATACGACATCCAATTCGTACCGACGCTCGTCATCGAGAAAGACGGGAATCTGGTTCAGAAACTGGTGGGCGTCCAGGACCTCGGTACGCTTGAGAGCATCCTAAAGCCGCTGGTGGAGCAGTGAAGATCGGCATCGTCGGCGGAACCGGCGACATCGGGGAGGGCATGGCGCTCCGGCTCTCTCCGAAGTACGACGTGATCGTGGGATCCCGCGAGGAGACGAAGGCTATCGCAACCTGCGACACCTGCCGGGAGACCCTGCAGGAGCGGGACCTCGCATGCAGCCTGCTCGGCGTCTCCAACCAGCGTGCGGTCGACGAGGGAGATATCGTCGTCCTCGCGATACCGTTCAAGCACGTGGCTCCCACCTTAAAGACCCTGACCGGGTTTGAGGGCAAGATCGTCGTCAGCCCCGTCAACCCGCTCGAGCGGACGACCTACTTCTACTTCGCCCCCCCCCCGGAGGGGTCGGCGGCGATGATGATCAAGGGGATGCTCCCCGAGAGCGCGACCGTCTGTGCCGCGTTCAACAACATTGCTGCAAACAGGTGGCAGATGCTCGACGAGGAGCTTGACTACTCTGTCGCCGTCTGCTGCGATGATGACAGTGCGAAGCAACAGGTCATGGAGATCGTCAACAACGTATCGAGTCTCCGTGCCTACGACGCAGGACCGCTTGCGGCCGCATCCATGGTCGAGAGCATCACACCCCTCCTCCTCAACATCGCCCGGTTCAACAGGATGAAGGACGTCGGCGTGAAATTCGTATAATTTTCTTTTTTTTGCCCGGGCAGGGGCAGTGCGTGGCGATATCACCACGGTCCAGTGGACCGGGCTTGCCAAGAAAACACCCATCAGGCATATCTGTGGTTCCTCTGACTCAAACCAGGCTCTCCAAACCCATACCGCTGGCATCCCCTGCAGCACTCTTGAACCCCGCCCTCACGCCCCAAGCGGCATGCACATATCCCGGGGTACGCCAAAGCATTCTGTACGAAAGGGTGTAATGAATGCTGGATCAGGAATTTGAGCGGATCGGAAAGCGGCTCTTCCTAGAAGGGCTGGTCGGAGCGAATTTCGGAAACATGAGCCTGCGCACCGAGGGGGGGTTCCACATCACCCGGACCGGCGCATATCTCGACGCGGGGGAGATGCCGGTCTTTGTGCCGGAGACGGGCGATGCACCGCGCGAAGCATCAAGCGAGTACCGGGTCCACCGGGCCGTCTACCGGGAGACGCCTCATCGTGCGATCGTCCACGCCCACCCCGTCCACGCCGTCGCCGCCTCGCTCGACGCCGACCTCCTCCGGCCGGCCGACAGCGAAGGGGGGATACTCTGCCCGGAGATCCCGGTCGTTACAGGAAACCCCGGGACCGACGAGATCGCAGAGAACGTTGCCGGGGCCCTCCGGGGAGGGCATATCGTCATCGTCCGGGGACACGGGACGTTTGCCGCAGGAAAAACGATGGATGAGGCGTATCTCTACACCTCGATCGCCGAGTACGCCTGCCGGATCCTCTTCCTATCGGGGCGACTTGGGAGGGGTCTGTAACTGCTCGATCTGGCGGGTGGTCTCGCGGTGGAATCCAAGCAGCATGTCGCTGATCACCCCGAACATGAAGATCTGAAAGCCTATCGTTATCAGAAGGACCGTGAGGATGGTGAGCGGCAGGTGCTCGATGTTCCTGAGCCATTCAAGGATGACATAGAGGCCGATGACGCCACCGGCAAGCGATATGAAGAGGCCGATGATCCCGAAGTAAAAGATCGGGTTGTTCATCTTTGCGAGCCGGTATATGGTCGAAAAGATCCTGAAGCCATCCTGGAGGGGGTTTAATTTGGTGATGGTTCCGGGCCTCGCGAGGTACCGGACCGGGACGACCGTGACCCGTTGTCCGTTCCTCACCGCCTCGACCGCCATCTCCGTCTCGATCTCGAACCCCGCCTCTTTGAGGGTCATCTGCCGGATCGAGCGAAGGGTAAAGGCACGGTAGCCGGAGAGGATGTCACAGAGGTCTTTTCCGTGCGCTATTCGAAACATCACGTTGAGGAGCTGGTTGCCGAGGAGGTTCAGGCGGGTGAACGCCCCCGGCTCAGGGTTCGCGAGGCGGTCGCCGATGACGTGGTCGAACCCGAGGGCGAGGGGGTCGAGCATCCTCTCCGCGTCCTGGGGCGAGTAAGTGCCGTCGCCGTCGAGCATGAGAACGTAAGGCTCATCGATCAGCTCCACGGCCTCGATGATGGCGTTGCCCTTTCCCTTCCCCGCCTGCGTCCGGACAACCGCTCCTGCGGATCGTGCGATATCGGGTGTTCCATCGGTGCTGTTTCCGTCCATGACGAAGATGTGGAGAAAACCGTGCTGCCGGAACCCCTCGATCAACTCACCGATCGTCGGGGCCTCGTTTAACGTGGGGATGAAGATGCAGACTTCATCTCGCTCGATGTTCATCGGTGTACTATATCCAATTTAGTATCATAAGGGCTTCGCATGCACGTAGCCAAATCGGGGCTCCGCGCCCTCGGTATCGCCGAGAGTTATTCGGGGCGGGAGCAATCCACCCTTGCCGGCGTCGTCATGCGAAAGGATCTCTTAATCGACGGGGTGGCCTTCGCCCGGGTGACTGTGGGCGGGTGCGATGCAACCGATGCAGTCATCCGGGTCTTCACCGATCTCGCCCGCCGGGACATCAACCTCCTGATGCTCAGCGGGAGCGTCATCGCCTGGTACAACATCATCGACCCGGTGGCGGTGCAGGACGCGACCGGTCTTCCCGTCATCGTCACCACCTACGAGGAGTCGGAGGGGCTTGAGGAGGATATCCGCCGTCACTTCCCCGACGATTCCGGCAGGCTCGCGGCATACCGGCGGCTCGGCGACCGGATCCCGGTTTTGCTGCATTCCGGATACACATTGTTCATCCGCCCCTACGGCCTCTCTCCCGCGGATGCTGCGAGGCTCTGCAACGACTTCACCCGTGAAGGAAGGGTGCCCGAGCCGGTCAGGGTGGCGCGGCTCGTCGCCCGGGGCGTTGTGAGGTCGTCAGCCCCTGACGACCATGACCGTTGACGCCGCGTGATCGACGACGTAGGAACTGACGCTCCCGAGGAAGAAGCGGTCGATCCGGCCCCTGCCGTGCGACCCGACCACGGTCAGGTCGGCGCCGAGTTCCTGTGCGAGGGCAGTGATCTCCGCTCCCGGGTGCCCCCACCGCTTGTAGATGGTCATCCGGACACCGGCGGCGGCAGCCTTCCGTTCCGCGTCGGCGAGGATCTCATTCGCCTCCCGGTCGAGCGAATCGAGGAGCACCTGCTGGGTGAGATCCGGCGGTTCGAGATCGCTGAGGATCAGCGTGGGATACGTCCCGGTCTGGACGACATGAATGGCGTGCACGGGGGCCTGCATGGCACGGGCGATATCCAGGGCCTCTTCGAGCGCCCGGTGGCCTATCTCCGATCCGTCGACTGCCACGAGTATCGATCTGAACATACAGTCTCTAGAAGCGTCCCGATACAAAAACATGGTCTTTGGTGCCGGCCGGCCTCATGCCCTCACCGTGTGCTTCGAGATCACCATCCCGGTGCGTTTGTCCAGAATCTCCATGGTGACCTGTGCTCCCGGGTAGAGGGTGTTATCGGTGAGATCCAGCACCATCGTCTCGCCCGGGTTCCAGTAGGGGGTGCGGCAGCCCTCGCCGCCGAGAGTCTTCACCCCGTAGTGGTGCGACGGGATGAGGAGGTAACCGTTCAGGGTATAGACGATGCAGACTTTCTGGCCGTTTACGTAGAAGACTGCTTTCAGGCAATCGTTCTCGTACACCGCACTGCCGTTGTTCTTGAGGGTGACCCTGCTTGCACAGGTAAGCAGCCCTGTCCCCTGACTGGTGTGGGTAATCCCGGTCATGATGATCGGGGGCTGTGCGGGCTCCTCCCACGACCAGGAAGGAATCATCGCAAGCAGCATCAGCAGGACGAGAGCGGCGAGGATGATGGTGACGGCGACCATCACGAGGACGCCGTACGTATCCGAGAGAGCGCCTTCGCCCCTGATGAGGGGGCGCGGTGAGCCGGAGGGGTGCGCCGCCCTCCGCGCGGTACCGGGCGGCCGGGCCCTACTCGTACGGGATCCCATACGCCTGAGCCAGGTTCCGGTAACGCCCGTAATTGTACGGATCCAGCTCTCTGCCCATGCTCCGGATCCTGTTCCACTCGGCGGCGTCGGTATGCTCCCGCCAGATTCCCTCAAACGAGTCTCCGTCGGCTACGACGAAGACTTTCGGATCTGACTTCAACTTTACTTCGGCCTCTCCATACTCCCCTCCGGCATCGGTCGGGATGGTCGGTACGGTGGTCTCGATGAACGCGTACCCGGTCTTCCCGTAGCAGTACCGCTCGGGCGCCCTGACGCCCACGGCCATATGACTTTCCTGCTCGAATTCAAAGACCGCGACACCGTACCCCAGGTCCCGGAGGAGGTACGCGAGCAAGAGCGACTTCTCGTCACAGTCCCCGTTCTGGTGGTAGAGCACATGGTACGGGTACTTGGCCGCCGTATCGTACGAGTAACCGATGTAGGGGATCTTCTGCACCATGCTGATCGCGGCCCGCGCCTGATCCTCGCGGTCGGTCTCGGCAGCCCGGATGTTGTCGGCTAACTGCCGGAGGTACCGGTCCTGGATGCTCTCGTCGGTAAACTGGAGCCAGTAGTCGCGCTCATCGGCGAACGAGGCGGGATACTTCGTAGAAAGATAGTCGTTGACGCCCCGGTATGTATCAAACCGGATCAGGCCCGATCTGCCGCGGAGAACATACGGGTAGTTGATGGTTTTTTGTCCGGTCTCCAGGTCTTCGGCGGTAACCCGGGCTGAATCCCGGCCTGAAGGATCCAGCGCTCCGGAGACCAGCGTTCCTACGGACGAAGAGATCTGCCCACCCCAGATGACGGCTATGCCGATGAGAGCAAGGATGACGATCACCCCGCCGACAGGGAGTCTGCGTGGACGGTTCCGGTTGCCGGACATACATTGAGAGATTTATTGCCTGAGTTATAAAGATTTTCAAAATAATCCGGCGTCCGTGGAGGAAAACGAGAAATATTATTCAGGATGAACGGCAGTCAGGTCTTATGGTCCGACAGTCTGCGAGAGGTTCTCCGAGATCCTTAGCAGCGAGCACGAAAGACCCCTCCGGCACCCTTCACCCATGGCTCGATGCACCGGGTGCCCCACCATGGGGTGAGGCCTGCAGGCAGGGGAGAGGGTAAACTTTCTTCTCCTTCAGGCCCAGGGGGGGATCATGGCTGAAGCAGAACTGAACCAGCTGCCAGGATACGTACGCCTATCCCGGAGCGGCGAACTGGAGGAGCGGGCGCGACGGGCGCACGAGATGCTCCGCGACTGCGTCGTCTGCCCCCAGGAGTGCCATGTGAACCGTGTCGAGGACGAAACGGGGTTCTGCCGGACCGGCCTCCTGCCGAGGGTCTCCAGTTACAGCCCGCACTTCGGCGAAGAGCCCCCGCTGGTGGGGAGGAACGGGTCGGGAACGATATTCTTTTCCGGCTGTAACATGCGATGCGAGTTCTGCCAGAACTTCGAGGTCAGCCAGTGCGGGGTCGGCGGCGCGGTCCCGTGCGAAGACCTCGCCGCGATCATGCTTCACCTGCAGGACCGCCGATGCCACAACATCAACTTCGTCTCCCCCTCACATGTCGTCCCCCAGATCCTCCGTGCGGTCGCCCTCGCCGCCCTCCAAGGCCTCAGCCTCCCGCTGGTCTACAACAGCGGAGGCTACGACTCCGTGGATACCCTGCGGCTCCTCGACGGCGTCATCGACATCTACATGCCGGACGCGAAGTACGGGCGGGACGACGTGGCGCTGGAACTCTCCCATGCCCCCGACTACACCGCCCGCATGCGGGCGGCTCTCGCGGAGATGCACCGGCAGGTCGGGGACCTGAAGGTCAGAGACGGCATTGCGGTGCGGGGCATGATCATCAGGCACCTGGTGCTCCCCGGAAACCTCGCGAACAGCGAAATAGTGATGAAGTTCATCGCCGACGAGATATCGCGGGACTCCTACGTGAACATCATGGCCCAGTACCACCCGGCATGGAGGGCGGCCGAGGGGGGGAGGGGCCCGGTGCTTGCGGCGCTGCAGCGCCCGATCACGGCGCGGGAGTACCGGTATGCCATCGATTGCGCAAAGGAGAACGGACTCTCACGGGGGTTTCCGTGAGAGACGGGTGGTACCGCCACCAAAAGAATATTCGTTCGAGCAGCCCAGGATCGTGTGGTGCAGGGCAGGAGAGAGTCCGGGACCCGTTACGCGGCAATGAGCGATATCGGGGGCAGGGAACAGAATGAGGACGCTTACTTTGCCGACCGGATGGACGGGTATCATGTCTTCGCCGTCGCGGACGGGCTGGGGGGGCATGCCCGCGGGGAGGTTGCGAGCAGGATGGCGGTTGAAATCCTCGCGGAGGCTGCCCGCGAGGGTCTGCCGGAGACTCCGCCCGCCGCAGTCCTCGATCGCGCGTTCCAGCGCATAAACGCCGCAGTGTACTCTTATAACCAGGAGAAGAACCTGAACGCAGGAACAACACTCTCGGCGGCGATCGTCAGCGCATCAGGCAGGTGCTGGATCGGGACGGTGGGGGACAGCAGGACGCACATCATCACGTCGACGTCCGTCTGGCATACGCGCGACCAGAGTTACGTCCAGGGTCTCGTGGACGCAGGGATGCTCTCCCCTGCGGAGGCGATGGTCCACCCGAAAAAGAACATCCTGACCCAGGCGCTCGGCCTCGCGGCCCGGGTGCAGATCGACCTTGATGAGCGGGAACTCGCAGGGGCGGTTCTCGTCATCAGTTCGGACGGGCTCCACGACTACGTCCCGGCAAGGACCATCCAGAAGATCGTGCTCGCCGGCGATCCCGATACGGCATGCCGGAGACTGATCGGTGCCGCCAGGGACGCGGCAAGCACCGATAACACGACGGTGATCGTCGCGAGATACTAAACGCCGTCCGCCCGCGCTCCTCATCGCACCTCTGGTGCCTAAACTTCGACTCCGTTCCTGCGGAGCGCCGCAACGATTGCGGCACGGACGCCGTCGGCCGCCTCGTCTCCGAGAGCTGCACGCAACAGCCCGATCGCCTCCCCGCCGCCGATCTTTCCAAGGGATGAGGCAGCACTCCGTCGCACGAACTCGTTCTCGTCGCGCTGCATGACCCCGAGGCGTGTAACCGCGCGCGGGTCGCCGAGCAGTCCGAGCCCCTTCGCCGCCATGTAACGGACATGGTCCTTCCCGTCGTCGAGGGCAGTGGTGAGAGGCGCATACGCTTCACCGTCGCCGATCAGCCCAAGGACCTCCGCCGCACGGTAGCGCACCTTCCAGTCGCTGTTCTGCAGCAAGGCTATGCAGGCGGGTATGGCCGATCGTCCGGCCGCCGCGAGCCCGCACGCTGCCTCCGCCCGCACCGTCTTATCCGGATCGGATAATCGGGACAACAGATTCTGTAGATCCTGCTCATTCAAACGATCGTCTTCAGTCTTGCTCTGCGTCATCTTGCGTCACATCCGTCGTGTAAGCCCGGGCTTACATCACACGTTGAGGCGGATTTGTAATAAGTTCTTAGGACCGCCGGGACCCGTTGCAGGCACGGTATCCCGGCGGGCGCCTTCTGCCGTCAGGTCAGAAACCCGGAGGCATATATGACCATACTTGCGAAAACAAGAAGACCTATCCCGAGGATGAGCGTCCCCAGACTGTCGAATAGGGGACCGCTCTCAATCCATTCTCCTGGAACGTGCATGGCACCGGATACTGCATCAAGGTATATATATTTTATCCAAAGAATAAAAATAAAATCTACTATTTACCCTTTTTCATCGCGCCGACTGCCGGACAGGAGCCTTTGAGGATTATCGCCGGACTCACGAGACGTTCCGGCAGATCCAGGGGAGGGGTCTCCCCCTCCCCGTCAGCCCCACCCCCCCATGGCGATAGCCACCACGGTCCACGGCATGAGGACATGCTTGAGAAGAAAAAGGTCGAACTCAGGGACGAGCCGAGTTCGGCATCAATCTCGTCGGGGGAGAATGACAGCCGAAATAGGGCTTCACCAGAGCCTGATTCGGGAAATCTTCTCCCCAGGTTATTTTTTGTCATGAACGCGGGTTGGTGCGCATCGTAATTCGATCGGATTCTCTGAGATCAATTCTACCGAAGAAGGATCTGCTCCGCTCGAGTCGGAAAAATGAAAGAAAATGACGCCCAGGACGGAATTCGAATCCGTGTCGATGGCGTGACAGGCCATCATGATAGGCCACTACACTACCTGGGCACTTTTTGTTGAGGGATCCCGCCTCCCGGATTCGAACCGGGGACATCGCGGTAGCCGCGCAGTTCGCCCGAGAGCGATGACTATACTACAGCCGCGCACTCTACCAGTCTGAGTTAAGGCGGGTCTCTGCTCTAATAATGTTAGCAGGAGTTGTTATTAAATATTTCCCTAAATCCTCCCGGCTCCGCACGACACGGATGTTATTCTTTAAATACTACCCCGGATAATGGATTGGTATGAACCCTACAAACGCTGAGGCACCCAGGAACGCTGAAGCGTACTGTCTTCTTCGCCGATAGCCGTGCGAAAAGTAACGTCACTGTTTTCGACACCACACTGCGCGACGGTGAACAAACACCGGGCATCTCATTCACGCTGGAAGAGAAACTCGGTATTGCAGAGCAGCTCTCCGCGATAGGAGTGCACGCCATCGAAGCGGGCTTTCCCGCGTCATCCGATGCCGAGCGCGAGATCGTCAGGGCCATCAGAGGTCTCGCGCTCGACGCGCAGATCTGCGGCCTCGCAAGGTCGCTGCGGGCCGATGTGGATGTCTGCATCGACTGCGACGTCGATATGGTCCATGTCTTCATCCCGACCTCCGACGTCCAGCGCGAGTACACCATCAAAAAGACCCGCCAGCAGGTCCTCGAGGCCACCGGCGATATCATCGCGTATACCCGCGACCATATCGGCCAGTGCATGTTCTCCGCCATGGACGCCACCAGGACCGACCCGGATTACCTGATAGAGGTGTACCGCGTTGCAGTGGACGCCGGGGCCACGATCATCAACGTGCCCGACACGGTCGGTGTGATCACCCCGACGGCCATGAAAAACCTCATCGAGCGGATCGCCCGGGAGGTGGACTGCCCGATCGACGTCCACTGCCACAACGACTTCGGGCTTGCGGTGGCAAACACCATCGCAGCGGTCGAGGCCGGCGCCTCTCAGGTGCAGGTGACGGTGAACGGCATCGGCGAACGTGCAGGAAACGCCGATCTCGCGCAGACCGTGATGGCATTATCGTCCATCTACGGGATCGATACCGGCATCCGGACGACGAGCCTCGTGGAGACCTCCAGGCTCGTCTCGCGCTACGCAGGGATGAGCATACCCTCCACGCAGCCGATCGTCGGCGAGAACGCCTTCGCCCACGAGAGCGGGATCCACTCCCACGGCGTGATCACCAGGTCGGATACGTTCGAGCCCGGGATCATGACGCCGGAGATGGTCGGTCACCGGCGCAGGCTGAAACTCGGCAAGCACGCCGGCAGGCATGCGGTCAGGCAGATGCTCGCCGAGGTGCATATGGAGCCCGGCGATGCCCAGCTCGACGAGATCGTCGTGCGGGTGAAGGAGATTGCCGGCAAGGGCAAGCGGGTGACGGATGCGGATCTCTACGAGATCGCCGGAAGCGTCATGCAGCTCGCGCCCGACGAAAAGATCCTGCAACTCCAGGATGTCGCCATTATGACCGGCAACCATGTGCTCCCGACAGCCAGCGTCAGGGCGATCATCGACGGAAAAGAGCGGATCTTCTCGAGCGTCGGGAACGGGCCGGTGGATGCGGCCGTGCGAGCGATCCTCGGCATCATCCCGGCCCCGGTTCACTTGAAAGAGTTCAACATCGAGGCGATCTCCGGGGGCACCGACGCTCTCGGGCACGTCACCATCGCCGTCGAGGATGAAAAGGGCCGGGTCTTCGATGCCAGCGCCTCGAGCGGCGACATCATCCTCGCATCGGTCGAGGCGGTGGTCAACGCGATCAACCTCGTCTGCCGGACACGAAAGAATGACAGCGAGCGGGAGGAGTGAGGAACTCACTCCCCGTCTCCAGAAAAGAATTTCAGGCGGCGCCGGGAGGCTGCTGTTTGCCTTCCAGCGCTCCCCTGATCTGTGAGGATAACTGCTCGAACCTGCTCTGCAGGGCCTTCTCCTGCTTATCGAGCGACTTAACCCGGAGATCGAGCGTCTCGACGCGGTCGTTTAAGGAAGCAAGCACCTGCTCCTTGCCCTTCTGCATCATGATGCTGCCGACGTTCATGAAGACCGCCGCATCCTCGGGGACATCGGCCAGATCCTCGACCGCCCGCTTTGCTTCACGGATCGTCATTTCGTACTGTGCTTTCTGCGAGACCACAGTCTGCAGCTGCTGCTGCATCTGCTGGAGCATCGCCAGCTGGTTCTGTACTTTCGGTGGGATATTTTCCATATTCATCAACCCTCCTGAAATAGGACGAAGATCGGTAACTATATTTCGGGTGGCGGACAGGGGCCTTCCCGGCTCTCTGCCCTTTCTCTACATGGTAGGGGCGTGGAGCCCATAAAATGTGAGGGTTCTCGGCAGAGATCTTCGTCGCGTGCCTTCTGCGGCCCGTCACGTGCGCAAGGCCGGGGCGGCGATCTCCCGCATCTCGACGGCTATGGTGATCAGCCGCAGCCAGGTGTTGAGGGCCGCCCGGAGCGCGGGTATATCGGTGGCAGTCACCTCGAGAACGAGCGTATCGTCACCTGCGAGGCGTACACGGGCGGACGACCGGTCCCCCACGTCGCCCATCTCCTGACAGACAGAGAAGTAAAGGGCGCGGGCATCGTCGGCAGTGAACCGGAAGACTGCCGTATGTTTCACCGGACAACCTTCAGGGTGTAGCGCTTCCGTTGCGTCCCGTCAAAGACGATACGGTGTTCCGGGAGGGCCTCGCCGGCAAACACGACGTCGATTTGGTCCTTGAGCGCCTCGTATATGAAGCGGTCCGAGACGAAGACCCCGCGCGCGATCACGCCCGGACGCTCTTCGACATTGAAGGACTTAACCGCGATCTCCACCAGCGGCTCTCCGCTCGCAAAAGCCTGGATGAGAAAAAGAGGGCCGGATTTGGAGACGACCAGAACCGTCTCGTCGAGGGAGAAGAGGTCGCCCATGCCCGCCTTGCCACGGGTGACATACTCCCCGCCGATCGAGAACGCCAGATCCCGGGAGAGGGAGCGCACCTCGGGAACCGGTTTACGTGACGTCGTGACGACCGTCATCGAGCCTTCAGATCTTTTATTCCGGCTCCGCGTTCCTTGAAGAGGATGCGGTGTCCACAGTAGGGACAGCGTATATTGACGTCGATTTCTACTTTCTGTTTACAACGAGCGCATTTATAGGCAGCCACGACTGATTAACCCTCCTTCTGCAGCGAGCGCTCGATACTCCTTGTAGCGACGCGCATCGCCGGTGTCTCCGGAACGTAGCTCCCGCCTGCAAATTTAAATCCACACTTGCGGCACGCCCAGATTCCCGTTCCCTCACGCTTGACTGCGACCTGATCGCAGCGGGGGCAGGGGTGGCTTGCGCGGGAGACCTGCTCGATCTGGTTTATTCTCTTCCGGATAAACCGGCCATACCTCGGGCCCATACGCCCGGCACTTCCGACTACCCTGCCCTTAGCACTCTGTTTGCGGCTTGCCATTTCGCTTACCTCCAATACGTCCTCTAATTTTTGTGTTGTCGATTAATATAGTTAATCACGACATGCGTTCGATGATCCGCGTCTCTGCATTTCCCCGGGAGAGTTTGTTGACCAGATCGTAGAACTCGTCCTGGATGCCCGCCGGAATTCTGGCGACGGCAATCAGGGAACCATCCTTCTGCCACTCACTCTGCTCGAGCGTCACCGCGGTCTGGAGTTCCCCATAGGCCCTCGCGGCGTAATCCGACGGGATCTTCACGGCGATGCGGACTTCCTCGAACCGGATGGGGAGAAGCGGCCGGAGTGCTTTGACCACCTCTTTGACCTGCTCCTCGACGGACTTGAAGGGGTCGATGCTCACCCTCGCCTCTTCCATGGCAAGTTCGATGCGCTGCGGGGGGTGAGGGAACCCGGACTGCGGGTTGACGGCATTCCTCGCGATGAACGTGATGACCCGGTTCCGCTTCTCTGCAATAAGATGGCGGCGCTGTTCGGAGGTGAGATGGATCTCGCCCTTCTTGATGATCCGGAGCGCAGCCGGTTCGAACTCGGTCGTCTTGAAGACCTTTAAGAGGGACTCGTCGGAGGCCCGTTCGGCGTGGGCGGAGTTTGAGAAGATGGAGTCGGCTGCAACCACATCCTCGAGATCGATCTCCTCCCCCTGCCGGATACGCATGGCCTGATCGGGGTCGACGAGCACTTCGAACCGTTCTCCGTAGCTCTCAAGCCGGGCTACGACTGCCTGATCCAGGGGTATCATAGAAGGTAACGCTCACTCCTCGAACTGGTCGACGTAACTCTTCACTTCGTCCTTCTCCAGCTTCCGGAACTCCTGGTTCGCGATGGAGACAACGCCGATCTCGATGGCGCTCACGTCAAGCTTGCCCTCTGTCGCGGCATGCAGGGCCTTGATACCGAGTACGATGGCGCCGGCGAAGTCCGCCTCCTCACGGTACTCGTCCTCGAAGACCTTCATGACCGCAGGCCGGCCCGTGCCGATCCCGGTCGCCTTGTACTCGAGCAGCGTACCGCTCGGATCGGTCTCGAACAGCCGGGCCTCCCCGTCGCTGACTCCTGCGATCAGGAGAGCAGTCCCGTAGGGGCGCGCACCGCCGAACTGGGTGTAGGTCTGCATGTGGTCGCAGAGTTTCTTGGCCAGGGTCTCGACGTTGATCGGTTCGTTGTAAGAGACCCGGTTGATCTGCGACTCGACCCGTGCCCTGTCCACGAGAGACCGCGCATCGCCGACGAGGCCGGAGGACGCCACACCGAGATGCGTGTCGATCTTGAAGATCTTCTCGATAGAGACCGGCTCGAGGAGACGGGACGTCACCCTCTTATCAACGATCAGCACGACGCCTTCGCTGCACTTGATTCCAACGGCTGTCGTGCCCCGCTTCACCGCTTCTCTGGCGTACTCGACCTGGTAGAGCCTTCCGTCCGGGCTGAAGACTGTGATCGCCCGGTCATATCCCATTTGATATTGTGGTTGCATTCTCGTTCCTCCAAATCGACTTCGGTGAAAAACAATGACTTCTGATGCTTAATACCTTTTTCGACCAAATCAACCTTTTGACGGGGATAGCGGTACACCGTGAAATAGGTTTCCCCGAACTTCACTTCCCCGGCCTCGGAGAGAGGCCGGATCGGTTTCATCCGACGCCGCAGTGCATGAATGGTCCCGGAGGTGGCGACTGTCCGGAGTGCGGCCCGCTCATCGGCGATCGCGTTGACCGTTGCAAGAGCGGTGGCGATATCCTTCTCTGTTCCCCGCCGGCACCGGACCACGAGGTACCCTCCGTCGCAGAAGACCACCGCCGGCTGCGCAAAACCGATAGCTGCATCGCCCCAGAGGGAGGTCGCGGCCTCGATGACCGAGAGGTAGACCTGTTTCTGGTCCCACGCCACCCCGTACGGGAGAATCCGTGCCAGGATGTAACGCCGCTTTGCCCGCATCGCCGGGGGCCTCGGCTTCATCTGACCACCTTCACAGGCTGGTCCGGCTGGGTGATCCGGTCGATGGACGAGAGAGCCTCACTCACTTCCTCCCCGGTCATACCGAAGAGTGCGCAGAGACCCCGGACGTCGCGGACTGACCGCTGCTCAAGGATCGAGCGTGCACCCGACGATATCGTCAGGGGAAAGCCGTAGCGCCGCTGCAGCGAGAGGATGTCCGTATACCGCTGCAGTGCCCTCTGGCGCTTCGTCCCGCGGAGCTGGATGATAGGGGCCATCGAGATATCTACTGCCACGTTATGCTCCGCCGCCGACCGTGCGGCGACGTGGTCGAAGGCGTTCCTCCGGGCGGCATGGATGCTCCTGACGACGTGCACCCCTTTCAACGTAACGATGGCCCGGTTGAAGGAGATATCTCCTGCATTGACGTAGACCACATCGGCACGCCGGACGGTGGGCTCGCGCACCTGCCTGATGACCTCTTTTTGGGATGCAGCGCTGATCACGGCACCCCGGAGGACCTCCGGTCCGGAAGGCCGATGCCCGACGTCTCCGATAGCGACGATGCTATCGAACCCGAGCCCTGCTGCCTCAAGCGCCATCCGCGCAAGCGTCGAGTCACCGACAGGATAGGGGTGTATACTTGCGTCTGTGATCTTCATCGGAGTAAACCGTATACAAAAAAAGGGTTATTTGCCGCGGTTCGCATGGGAACGTAGGCTCGGGCGTGTCTTCTCGGTTCCACGTCCGCGCGTCCGCATCCCGCGTCCCTTCATGCCGGCAGAGGTCTTGCCGCGCTCTGCCCGGCCCCGGTGAACCGGGTTGGCCAGCCATGCGAGGTTCCGGTCGCTCCGGACCGACGGGTGGTGCCCATCGACCAGGATCACCTCAAACCACCTGGACCGTCCGTCCTCTCCAACCCAGTAGGAGTTCAATGCCTCCATGTTCGGGAACTTTCGGGACGCACGCTCTTCGGCCATGCGCTGCAGGCTCTTTGCCGGGGTCATCCGGCGCATACCCATGCGGGCGGACCTGCGCCCGCGGATGTACCTGGGCTTCCTTCGGCCACCGCGGCGGATCTTGACCCGCACAACGATGATTCCCTGCTTGGCCTTGAATCCGAGCGAGCGGGCCCGGTCGATCCGGGTCGGGTGCTCGACACGTACGATACTCCCTTCGCGCCGCCAGACCTGGAGACGCTGCCAGAGGAGGCCTTTCACCTCAGACCTGTCAGGCCGCTTCCATGCCTCGCGAACGTAGGCATACATTGACTTTGCCATCTTTTAATCACCTCAGGTTCAGCGTTTCCGCCACATTCCTATCCGGGACGTGTCCCGTGGTTCCTAACAGGTTGGCGAGAGCGCTAATAAAGGATTCCTTTCGGCGGCATGGGTGGCCGCACGAGGGCCTAGACTCCCTTGCGCTTCTCCACGACATGGATGGCATCCATCCGGGTGACGGGGTACTGTCCGTTCTCGTCTTTCTCTGCCGACTTGACCATATCCCAGACGGTGAGGAGAGCAACGGAGACGCCGGTGAGCGCTTCCATCTCGACACCCGTCCTCCCGTAGGACTTCACGCGGGCGATCGCCTCGATGTAACCGTCACCCTCCTCGAAATCGACGGTGATGCTCCCGAGCGGTATGGGATGGCACATAGGAATGATCCGCGGCGTGTCTTTCACCGCGAGGGTGGCCGCCACCCGTGCGGTCGCGAGAACGTTGCCCTTGACTGCGGTTCCTTCCCATATGGCCCGGAGCGTCTCGCTCCGCAGGTAAATTCTGCCGCTGGCAACCGCTTCCCGGACGACCTCGGGCTTTGCCGAGATGTCCACCATCTGCGCGCGGTCGTTCTCGATGTGGGTGAAGACCGGGGTCTCGCCGTGTTTGCCGGACTCGTTCATGTGCATCAGGAGATCTTCTCTTTTTTTGGGCATAAAAGAGGACGTCTCCGGGCAGGTCACTCCGGTGCTCCCCGCCGGAAGAGTTCTTCCGGGATGTAGTCCAGCATATCGGTGGCGAGCATACCGTTCCCTCGCCCTTCGCTCGCCCGCATGCCGGCCCTGCCGCTCGCGTACGCAGCGGTGCAGGCTGCTTCGAACGCCGGAACCTGGCAGAAGAGCGCCCCCGTGACACCGGCGAGCAGGTCCCCCGTTCCCCCGGTGGTCATGGCAGGAGTCCCGGTCCGGTTGAACCTGACCCTTCCCCCATCGGAGACGACGTCGACCGGGCCTTTGAGCAGGATGGTCCCCCGCGTGGCGGCAGCCTTCACGCACCGGCCGCGCGCGATGAGGTCCGCCGGGGGTTCCGTCCCGGTCATCCGGGCGAACTCGCCCGCGTGCGGGGTGTAAATCGTCTCTTTCGCCGCCGGCAGGGGGAGGACCAGCGCATCGGCATCAAAGACCGCCCTCTTCGCCGCCCCGGCGATGGCGAGGACGACGTCGTGGCTCTCTCTCCCGAGGCCCATGCCGCAGACGACCACGTCGGCCCGCCCGACAAGCCGGAGGATCGTCTCCAGGTGGTCGCCCGTGATCGCGTTCCCCTCCAGGCGCTCGTAGATCAGGTCGGGCATGGGGATGTACGCAGGAGAGGCGATCCGCACGATATCGGCCCCGGCACGGAGCGCCCCCATCGCCGCGATGTAGGGCGCCCCCTGGTAGGGCCCGCCCCCGACGACGAGGACCTCGCCGCCGGCACCCTTGTGGGCTTCCGATGCCCTTGCCGGGACGAGCAGAAGATCGCCGGGGCCGGTGTAGACCTCAGCCTCGAGCGGGATACCGATATCCACGACGTCCGCCCCCTCCACCTTGGGCAGGTGGAACGAGACGATCCGGCTCGCCCGGATGCCGGGGGTGGGGATGTCGACGGCGACGACCGGCGCAGGGCTTCCATTCGCCCGGGCAACGAGGGCTGCAAACGGCTCCCGCACCGCGCCCGATGCTCCGGTCCCGAGCATCGCATCGACGATGACGTCGGCCTCCTCAAAGATGCGGGAGAGCGCGTCGACGTCTGAGGCGCACCGGACCGGGTGGAGGGCGACGGAGCAGTGCCGGAGGAGCGATGCCTGGACGGCGGCCGAGGCGGTCATCGAACCGCAGTCGGGGTAGACGATGTCGACCGCATCAAGGTGCTGGAGGTACCGGGCCGCCACCATCCCGTCGCCGCCGTTGTTCCCCCTCCCGCAGAGGACGAGGACGCGGGAGGGGCCATAGGCCAGCACGGCATCCGCGAGCGCCTTGCCTGCGCACTCCATCATCGAAAGCGTGGAGTGGCCCAGCGCGACGGCATTCTCTTCGACTGCCCGCATCCGCCCGGCACCGATCACGCCGGCCTCCAGAAACTCCCGCATATCGTTTGCTGCCATGTACCGTCTCTCCAGGAGTGTTGTCTGATCGGTGCTATGGCGGTATGATCTTAGATATCTTTTGAAAAGAGGGTGTACGAGGGTGCAGATGACACCTGCATAGCGCAGTCTTTGGGCACTCTCGCTCCTTCACCCCTGGAGAGGCACTCACGCCCCATTTATCGCACAAATCCATGCACGGATTTCCATCGGATATCGCCACGCACTGCCCCCGCCCCTCAGGGGCGGGGGAGGAGGCCGGAGGCCGGGCGGGGTGGGGGTTACACGCTTCCTTAAGGGATGGAGACAGGGGAGGGGGATGCTCCTCCCCCAAAGGCGATACTCCCACGGTCCAGTGTACGGGGTTCTTCATCGTTACAGTTGCTCCGGCGCCCCGACCACACCTGCAAGCAACCGCAATTCCAAGACTCAAGTCACCTGAACCTTAACATCCCATTTACCTAACCCATCTAGACCCTTCGACCCCCACACTCACATGCTTTATTGACACTCACGACGCACTACTATGGAGATGGGCCTCGAAACAGATGTGCGGAGAGCGGCAGATACTATCTGCGATGCGGAATCGGTGACGATCATCTCCCACATCGACGCCGACGGCATCAGCACGGAGTCGATCCTCTCGCAGGCGCTCACCCGCGAGGGGATACCGGTCGACTCGGTCTTCGTCCGCCAGCTCGAGCCGATGGCGATGCGCCATGTCCCGAAGGACGACTCGCTCAAACTCTTCACCGACCTCGGGGCCGGCCAGCAGAGCCTTCTTGAGGAACACGGTCTCTGTGCTGACGAGGTCCTGATCCTCGACCACCACGTCAGCCAGCCCTGCGCCACGGCCTACCCCCAGGTGAACTGCCTGGATTACGGGTTTACCCGGATGAGCGCCGCCGGCATCGCCTACCTGGTCGCAAAGGCGATCGACCCGACAGGCACCGACCTTGCCAAACTCGCCGTGGTCGGGAACGTCGGGGATATGATGGCCCGGGAGAACCGCGGGCTGGTCGGCCCGGCACGCGAGATCGTCCAGGACGGCGTGGAGTACGGCAACATCGTCGTGCATAAACCGGACCTGAACTGCTACGGGACGTCCACCCGCCCGGTCCACGTCTGCCTCGGCTACTGCGACGACCCCTACATCGACGGGATCTCGAACAGCACGAGCGGGGCGCTCCGGTTCCTGGAAAAACTCGGCGTTGCGTTAAAGGCGCCCCGGGGCGGCTGGCTCGTCTGGGAAGAACTCCCCTTCGACGACAAGCGCACGATCATCAGCGCCCTTGCCCAGCAGCTCATCGCGCATGGGAGGGAGACCGACCGCCTGCTCGCCGAGACCTACATCTTCCCCGACGAGCCGGAACGGACGCCGCTCCGGAACGCCTCGGAATACGCCACCCTCTTGAACGCCTGCGGCCGGTGGGCAAAGCCCAGGGTCGGGGGCAGCATCTGCCGCGGGGACCGCGGGGACGCCTACCGCGATGCGGAGCACATGCTCGCGCACCACCGGACGGTCATCCGCGACCTGCTCCAGTACATCCTCGATACCGGGGTGACCGAGTTATCCCACCTGCAGTACATCCACACCGGCGACCGGTTCCCCGACACCATCGTCGGGATCGGGGCGGGCATGGCGCTCTCCAAACTGAACTGGCAAAAGCCGATGATGGTGCTCGCCGCGATGGTGGACGAACCCGAGGTCACCAAGGTCTCGATGCGGACGAACGAGTGGGCGCTCGCCCGGGGCGTCGACCTCCAGGGGGCGCTTGTCGAGGCGTCAGGCGAGGTGGGCGGCGCAGGCGGCGGGCACCGGATTGCGGCCGGGGCATTTATTCCGCATGATACAGAAGAGGAGTTTGTTGACTGTGTTAACCGAATACTCAAACGACAGTGCGCTTCAGCGGATCCGGGTAATAGCTGACTTCCAGTTCGGCGCCGGGGCAGGAGCTGCGGTATTTCCCGACGAATGCACCTTTCAGTTCTCGACGACGGGACGCGTTCGCCAGATTCGCCTCGGGAAAGAGAGGCTTGCCACCGTCAGAGCACAGGACGGCCGCCTGACCCTCGGGGTCGCCGGAGCGGCTCGTCTCGCGGCGGTTCTTGCCCCCCCGGGCTACCGGGTGGCGGTGCAGGAGGATGTGGCCCCGTTCATTGCGGACGGAAAGAATGCGATGGCGAAACACATCATCGCCGCCGATGACGGCATCCGCGCAGGGGACGAGGTGCTGGTGGTGACCGGAGACGACGTGCTCCTCGCCACCGGGGGAGCCCTGCTCTCCGGCCGGGAGATGCTGGCATTTAATTACGGTGTAGCAGTAAAAGTACGACAGGGGAGAGGATCGGAATGTTTCCAGGAAAGATAAACCCGAAAAAGATGAAGCAGATGATGAAGCAGATGGGCATGGAGATGGAGGAGATCGAGGGCGTAGAGAAGGTCGTTATCTACACGCCTGCGGGAAACTACGTCTTTGATGATGCCCAGGTCGTCGCGACCACCATGCAGGGGGCCACAAGTTACCAGCTCACGGGAGAGCCCCGGTTCGAAGAGGCAGTCCCGGAGATCCCCGACGAAGACGTCGCCCTCGTCGCATCCCAGACTGGTAAAACGGACGAGGTTGCGAGGGCGACGCTCATCGAGACCCGTGGCGACATCGCCGAAGCGATCCTGAAACTCTCGCAGCAATGATCGAAGAAGGTGAACGCCTCCTGCTCGTCAGTGAGGACCGCGAGTACTTCGTGAAGGCAGGCGAGGGAAAGTTCTCCACCGACCGGGGCATGATCGACCTCGGAGCGCTCGCAGGTATGAACTCCGGGGACGAGATACGGACCCATCTCGACGTCCCGTTCAGGGTCCTCCGCCCCCGGCCGACCGACTTCTTTGTTCATGCGAAACGGAGCGGAGCACCCATGCTCCCGAAGGATATCGGGATCGTGATCGCCTACACGGGCATGAATCACGAGGACCGTGTCCTTGATGCCGGCACCGGGAGCGGCGTTGCCGCAATCTACTTCGGGAACATCGCCCGCGAGGTGAAGACCTACGAGGTGCGCCCGGAGTTTGCCAGACTCGCGGCCAAAAACGTCGAGAACGCCCGCCTCAAGAACGTCGAGGTCGTCGCGGCCGACATGCTCGAGGCAACCGGCGAGTTCGACGTCGTCCACCTGGACCTGACGATCACGCCGGCACACGTGGAGCACGCCTTCTCGCTCCTCCGGCCCGGCGGCTACCTGGCATGCTACACCCCGTTCCTCGAGCATACGTTCGTCGCACTCGATGCCGCAACGCCGCTCTTCCGCGACGTCCACTGCTACGAGTGCATGGAACGGGAACTGACACGCTCCGCACGGGGAACCCGCCCGTCTACCCGGGTCGCCCACAGCGGCTACGTCACAATCGCACGAAAATAAAGGGGGGTTACTCCCGCAGCGGGCGCTCCCACCCGGTATAGCCGCAGTAGATGCAGCAATCCCCGCCACAGTGCCGGCATTTCTGCGACGGCTGCGGCACCATCACGGTACCCTTTTTATTGCAGTACATACACCCAAGCCCCCCGCAGTGAGAACAGACTTCAGGGGCATACTCTACGTTCTCTTCGGACATGAGTTCTCCTCCAGAATTATATGGGGCGGGCGAAGGTGACAAAGGTTGTTGTGGGGGCCGGGCACGCACCCAAAAAAAAGGTATTAGTGGGTGGGGGGCGAACCACTACTCAGGAGAGAAGAGGGGCTTTGTCCGTGTCATGGCGGGAGGGGCGGAAGATTCGGGCGCCCGCCGGACGAAAAGCCCCGGAAGGTAGCCGCACGATGTACCATATTATCTCTATCCGCGATTTTGAAAGGAGCGATCTCGATTATCTGCTGGACCGGGCAGGGGAGTTCGATACGGGGAAGTATCGGCCCCGGACGCTTGATGATAAACTTGTGGCCCTTCTCTTCTTTGAGCCCAGCACCAGGACAAGGATGTCGTTTGCGACGGCCATGGCCCGGCTCGGCGGGCGGTCGATCAGCGTGGACTCTGTCGAGGCAAGTTCTATCGTCAAGGGGGAGACGCTTGCAGATACCATCCGGGTGGTGAGCAGTTATGTGGATGCCATCGTGCTCCGCCACCCCAAGGAAGGGGCGGCACGGCTGGCAAGCGAGTTCGCCTCGGTGCCGGTCATCAACGCCGGCGACGGCGCGGGGCAGCACCCGAGCCAGACGCTGCTCGACCTCTACACCATCCGGCAGTCGATGCCGATCGACGGGACCGATGTCGGGCTCCTCGGGGATCTCCGCTACGGCAGGACCGCACACTCCCTGGCGCTCGCCCTCTCCCTCTACGGCGTCACCCTGCACACGATCGCGCCGGGGGGGCTCGAGATGCCGGCGAACATAACCCTCGAACTCCGGGAACGCGGCATGGAGGTGATCGAGCATGCGGACGTCGAGGAGGCGATCAGGGAGCTCGACGTCCTCTACGTCACGAGGATTCAGCGCGAACGGTTCCCGGACTCGGCGTCGTACTACAACGTCGCGTCCAGTTACCGGATCACGCCCGACCTTCTCACCGGTGTCCGGGATCACCTGATGATCCTCCACCCCCTCCCGCGCGCCGGGGAGATCGACCCGGCGGTGGACCACACGCCGTATGCACGCTACTTTGAGCAGGCAAGGAACGGCGTGCCCATCAGGATGGCGCTTCTCCATGAGGTGATGAAATGAGCACCAAAGACCCGTCACGGGGACTGCTCGTCAGCCCTATAAGGAACGGCACGGTCATCGACCACATCACGGCCGGCGAGGCGTTGAACGTCCTGCGGATACTCGGCATCACCGGGTCGACCCCCGAATGCCTGAGCATCGCCACAAACGTCGAGAGCAAACGGATGGGGAAGAAGGATATCGTCAAGATAGAGAACCGGGAACTTCGCACGGAGGAGGTCGACCGGATCGCCCTGCTTGCACCGCAGGCAAAGATCAACATCATCCGCGACTACCGGGTGGTGGAGAAGAAGGGCGTGGAGATCCCGAAGATCCTCAAAGGCGTGGTCAGGTGCCCGAACCCCGGCTGCATCACGAACACGAACGAGCCGGTGGAGAGCACGTTCGAGGTGCTCCCCAAAGGGCTGCACTGCCTCTACTGCGACTGGCTGATCAAGGACGATATCGCAAACCACATCATCTGATCAGGCGTCCATGCCGGTCGATCTCTCCCCGGTAGACCCGGGTGCTCGAGATCCGCCGGCCGTCTTCGGCGAGGACGCATGAGATCTCATGGAGGTCCACTTTTTTTTGCCCCCGCTCACGCCGGAGGTCGTTGATCTCCACGGCAACCGGGAAGGTCTCCTCGGAGACGACGAGGATGTCGAAGTCCGCATCGAGGGCGCTGCCGTAACGGTCGGCGAGCGGCTCGACGTTCCACGCCGCAGTGTAGCCGTGCTCCCGGATGAAGGACGCAATGCTTGCCAGCCGTTCCGGATAGGAGTGGACGGGGTGCACCTTTGCGCCGGCAAACTCATCGGTCGTCAACCCGATGATCACCTCCCCGTCAGGCCCGGCAAGCTCAAAGGAGCGGGCGAGGAGTTTCCTGTGCCCGGCATGGAGGGGATCGAACGTCCCCCCGACCATCACTTTCATCTGGAGGCGTTTGCCGCGAGGGGACTTATGGGTAGTGATCGGTGAGTGGGAGGGGAGCGGCTCAGGGGGTGAAAGGGCGTGGAGTATTTTTGGGAGAGATGGCTGGGCCGTGTCCCCCTCGGTTGCGACCAGTGGAGGTCATACGCTGGAAAAGCTCCATACTGTGGACCGTGGGAGTATCGCCATAGGGGAGAGGGGCTGACGGGGAGGGGGGGGCATCCCCCCTCCCCTGTCCCCACCCCCCTACGTGGTGATACCCGGTGATAATCCGTGTACGGGTTGTGAGCGGCTGGTTGAAAGGCAGGAGTTCGAGCACCGAAGGTGCGCAGTCCCCCATGGTTCACTGCACCGGATCCCACCACATCTAACGTCCAAGCAGTCCCTCACTTCCCGGGCATCACCAGACACACACGCCCCTCCCTCCTGTGCCGAGGGAGAAGATTTTGTATCGACGCAACCAACAGTAGAGGTACTATGGAGAGCGGATCAGTCGTGGGGGACCGCGTCTTTATTGCGCAGAACGCAACCGTCATCGGAGATGTGACGCTCGCCGACGATGTGAACATCTGGTTTGGGGCCGTGGTCCGGGCGGATAAGGATACGATCACGGTAGGAGCGGGCTCAAACATCCAGGACAACGCCGTCGTCCACACCACGATCGGGTTCCCGGTCGGGATCGGGGCGGAGGTCTCGGTCGGTCACGGCGCCATCCTGCACGGCTGCACCATCCGCGATCGGGTGCTCGTCGGGATGGGCGCCATCGTCCTGAACGGCGCGGTGGTGGGGGAAGGCTCCATCATCGGCGCCGGTGCCGTGGTAACGGAAGGCAAGGAGATCCCGGCGCACTCGCTGGTCCTCGGCGTGCCGGGGAAAGTGGTCAGGGAGACGACGCCCGAACAGCAGGAAGGCATCGTCCACAATGCGCGTGAATACGTCAAACTCGCAGGGAGGTACCGCCATGGTTGACGTCGCGGTCATCGGTGCCGGGGTTGCCGGCATCCAGGCGGCGCTCGACCTTGCGGACCACAACATCCACGTCCATCTCATCGAGCGCGAACCGACCATCGGCGGGCATATGGCCCAGCTCGACAAGACGTTCCCCACCAACGACTGCTCGATGTGCATCCTCTCTCCAAAGATGGTGGAGGTGACCCGGCACAAAAACGTCACCATCCACACCTGCTCCGAGGTCGAATCGGTCGAGGGAGAGGTCGGCAGGTTCCTCGTCCGGATCAGGAAGCACCCCCGCTATATCATCGAGGACGAGTGCAACGGGTGCGGCGACTGCATCCAGATCTGCCCGGTGGAGGTCTACAACCGGTTCGACGCCGGCATCGGCGTGCGGAAAGCAATCTATAAACCCCATGCCCAGGCAGTCCCCGATATCGTCGTCAAGGATAAGGAGCACTGCATCGAGTGCGGCCTCTGCTACGACGTCTGCGGCAAGGAGGCGATCCTCTGCGAGGAAGAGGAGCGCCTGATCGAGATAGAGGCGGCAAGCATCATCGTCGCGACCGGCTATAAGACGTTTGACGCCCGGAATAAAGCGCAACTGCGCTACCTCCTCATCCCCGACGTGATCACGAGCCTCGAGTTCGAGCGGATGATCAACGCGAGCGGCCCCACAGGCGGCAAACTCAAGCGGCTCTCGAACGGCAAACCGCCCCGGAGCATAGCATTCGTCCAGTGTGTCGGCTCCCGCGACCTCAGCGTCGGCCGCCCTTACTGCTCGGGGGTCTGCTGCATGTATGCGATGAAGAACGCCATGCTCATCCGGGAGAAGAACCCCGATATCGAGGTGACCGTCTTTTATAACGACGTCCGGGCATACGGCAAGGGTTACGAGGAGTACTACGAGCGGGCGAGGAGCCTCGGGGTCAGGTTCGTCCGCGGGTTCCCGGGCGAGGTGCTCGAGGAGAACGACCACCTGATGATGGTCGCGGAGAACACCGAGACCCGTGAGGTGGAGACGTTCCACCCGGACCTGGTGGTCCTCTCCGTCGGGCTTGAACCGGCCAATGGAGCAGAAGAGATCAGCCGGATGCTCGGGATCCCGCGGGACGAGTCCGGGTTCTTCAGCGTTACCGACCAGAAAGTCGGCCCCGTGCTCACGGTGAAGCCCGGGATCTACGTGACCGGGACAGCCACCGCGCCGAGGGATATTCCCGACTCGGTTGCCATGGGGGGAGCGGCCGCGATGCGGGCGTACCTGGACACGGTCAGGGTGGGATAGGCATGCCGGAGAGGGAAGAGCCCTACACCATCGAGTGGGATGCAGAGACCGGCTGCATCGTCTATATCGACCAGACCCTCCTCCCGGGCCGGTACGAGCAGATGCGGTGCGCAACCGTCGACGACCTCGCCCGGGCGATCAGGAGGCTTGAGATCCGGGGGGCACCTGCGCTCGGCATCGCCGGTGCGATGGGGGTGGCGCTCGCGGCCGTCCGGAGCACCGAGCAGGACCTCGACCGGTTTCTCGACGAGATCGGCCGTGCCGCCGACCTGCTCAGGAACACCCGCCCGACCGCGGTGAACCTCGCATGGGGGATCGACCGCGTGGCAAGAAAGGTGGCGATGGCCGCATCGGTCGCCGAGGCGAAGGCGCTCGCGGTCGCCGAGGCGAACGCCGTCGCAGAAGAGGACGAGCTGACCTGCCGGAGGCTCGGTGCGTTCGGTGAAGAACTCTTCCCGACAGAGTGCACGGTGCTCACCCACTGCAACGCGGGAGCGCTCGCCTGCCGGTGCTGGGGGACGGCGCTCGGGACGATCCGGTCGGCGGTTGCGGCCGGAAAGAGCGTGCGGGTGCTCGCCTGCGAGACCCGTCCGCTGAACCAGGGGTCCCGGCTCACCTGCTGGGAACTCGCTCGCGACGGGATCCACGTGACCCTCATCCCCGACTCCTCGGCGGCATACCTGATGCGGAAGGGGAAGATCGACCTCGTCATCGTCGGTGCGGACCGGATCACCAAAGATGCGGTCTTCAATAAGATCGGGACCTACATGCACGCCGTTGCCGCCCATCATCATGGGATCCCGTTTTACGTTGCGGCGCCCATCTCCACGTTCGACCTTTCCCGGACGGAGTCGGATATCACCGTCGAAGAGCGGGACCGCTCTGAACTCGCCTATTGTGGCGACCGGCAGCTCGTGCCCGACAGCGTGAACGTGCTCAACTACGCCTTCGACGCCACCCCGCTCGACCTCGTCGATGCGATCGTCACCGAGATCGGGGTGCTGCGGCCGCCGTATGCAAAGTCTTTTCAGCTGGTCAAAACAGAGGGCGCGCGACGATGACCTTCTTCGACTCCGGGATCTGGGTCCAGTTGATGACCATCATCGGGGAGATGACGTTCTTCCTCATTCTCGGGATGCTGCTTGCCGCAGTAGCCCTCGCCATCATCGCTGCCGCCTCGATCACCAACGGGAAGTTCTATCTCCCGCGGATCCTGATACCCGGCATGGTCCTCTTAGAGGGGCTCGTGAAGGCGTTCTGCAAGCTCCTCGGGCTGGACGACAAAGACCTCGTCACGTTCTTCATAACGCTCCGAAACACCATGAACACGAAGGCGTTCTCGGAGATTCCTGTGGAGCAGCGGGCGGTCTTCCTGCCCCAGTGCCTGCGGTCGGCGCAGTGTCCGGCACACCTGACCCCCGAAGGCTTAAAATGCCGGAATTGCGGCCGCTGTTCGGTCGGGGAGAACGCAGCGTGGCTGGAGAGTCTCGGGTATCGCGTCTTCATCGTCCCGGGCTCGACGTTCATCAAACGGATGGTCAAGAAATATCGTCCGCGGGCGATCATCGGCGTCGGCTGCCTCATGGAGGTGAAAGATGGGATCGACATGGGTGACCGGATAGGGCTTACCGCCATCGGTGTCGTGAACCTAAAAGACGGGTGCGTGGAGACGGTAGCAGACTGGACCGCGGTAAGGGATGCCGCCATGCTCGGCATCGAGTCCCCGTCAGATGCCGTAGACTTTCACGGCCCTGCCGAATAGGCGCTCGCTCGTGACCTTGCCGTAGACGAAGATCGTCTCGGCACTGTTCACATCCCCGATCCTGACGCCCGGTCGAAGGGTGATATCCCCTCCTGCCTGGATAGAATGGAGACACGCGTTGTCACAGATGGTTGCGGTCTCCGAAACCCGGACCGGCCCTTTTATTCTGGCGTCATGACCGATGACGATGCTCGCGGCCTCGATGGAGCCGCCGACCGTTGAGCCCGGCCCGAGTTCAAGGCAGCCGGCAACTACCATGTTCCCCCAGACGTGCGTCTCCGCGGGGACGATGAAATTTCCATCTATCTTCACGTTTCCGTCAAAAAAGGAACCATTCGGTGCTATATACGTGTCCCCGTGCCGGTAAACTTTCATGAAGATCTCCTGGATAACAGATCGGCCCGTGACCAGATAAAATTATCAGTGAGATATTCCGAACGTCGGAAGGCCGTACCGGATATCTGTCCTGACACAGAAGATAAAAGTGAACCCGGGCTCGCCACGAGAGGTCCGGGGTCCTGCCGGAGGGAGTGTTCCAACGGGCACGTTTGGATCATATCACCGCAGCAACCGCAAAGACCGCGAGCGCGGCGAACATTCCGGTTCGCAGGATCGACGTCGCTCCGGAATCCCGGACGCAGGCCGATGTCGTGCACCGGAGGCCCCGGGAGGCCCCGAAGAGGATGACGATATCCACCACCGCGATGGCGGCGAGGTAGAAGGGACCCCACCAGTCGCCGAAGGGGAGGACGCTTGCCACCACGGCGCCGCAGGCACAGGCGAACGCAAGCGTTCCCGTCCGCCGGATACCGACGATCATCGGGAGGGTGCGTGCCCCTCCCGCCGCATCCCCGTCCACGTCCTCTGCGTCTTTCAAGACCTCCCGTGAGATGGTGGCAAGGAACGTGATCGCCGCGAGCGAGAGGTTCTGGACGAGCCCTTCGATACCCGCAAACGCTCCGCCGAAGAGGAAGACGCTGGCGGTCAGGTAGGCGACGGCCATGTTGCCGAGAGCCGGGGTCCGCTTCAGCCAGACGGCGTATGCGATCAGGACGACCGCGTTCGTGAGGGCGATCAGAAGGCAGAGCGGTGTCGTCAGGGTGGCGGCGAGAAGACCGACGGCAAAGAGCGCCACCGTATACGCCTTTGCACCGGCAAGGCTGATCTCTCCTGACGGTATGGGCCTCTCGGGCCGGTTGATCCGGTCGATCTCGACATCGTAGATGTCGTTGATCACGTTCCCGCCGGCGGTGATGAGCGCGACGACCACGGCGAGCAGGAGCGACGGCGGCGTAAGGGTTCCTGTGGCGATGAGGTATCCCAGGAGCGCCGTAAGGCCGGCAACGACGGCGTTGTGCGGGCGGGTAACCCTGATGAAGGCGGAAGCGCTCATTCTCGAAGAGTTAGGTTCTCGGGCGGAAGATAAATAACCAGAGGTCTTCTGGAGCGGCATTTGGAAAAATGACGGGCTTGGGGGGATTCGAACCCCCGACATTCAGCTTAGGAGGCTGACGCCATGTCCGGACTAGGCCACAAGCCCATACGCAGGAGTAAGAGTATTATTCATGAGAAGGTATAAGGGTATCGAGCATCCACCTTTTCCGGAAGCATGGATGTTGTTGAGGTTACTGAAGGGAAAACCCGGTTTTTCGTGCCCAAGCAGGATCCTCACCTCCAGTTCCCGCCTGGAAGCGGTCCGGTCTTTTATAACTCGCGCATGGAGATGAACCGGGACGCTACGATCCTCCTGCTCTCCGTCCTGCGGCCGAAGAGTTATGTCGACGCCATGGCGGCGTCCGGGGTCCGGGGACTCCGGGTGGCGCATGAAGTCGGGATACCGGTGACGATCAACGACCGCAGCGCGAAGGCGGTCGAATTGATCCGGCAGAACGTGGAGGCGCTGGGTCTTGCCGCCGAGGTGACCGGAGAGGACGCGAACGCACTGATGAGCGCGAGAAGGTTCGATGCCGTCGACCTCGACCCCTTCGGGACACCGGCACCGTTCGTCGACTCCGCGGCACGGAGCGCCGGAGACTACCTCTTCGTCACCGCCACCGACACCGCTCCGCTCTGCGGAGCGCACTTAAAAGCAGGCATGCGCCGCTACTTCTCCCACCCCCGGAACACCGAGTACCACCCCGAGGTCGGCCTCCGGACGCTGCTCGGGTTTGTGGCGCGCGAGGTGATCAAGTATGACCGGGGCATAGAACCCCTCTTCTGCTACGCGCATGCGCACTTTCACCGGCTGCACCTGCGTGTCCGGTACGGGGCGGCGGCGGCCGACCGGACGCTTGGGCGGATCGGCTACGTGATGCAGTGCCCGCACTGCCTCTACCGGACAGAGCAGACCGGGATGCTCCCCGGACCGGGGAAATGCGCGGACTGCGGTGCGGACCTCGTGCCGGTCGGCCCCCTCTGGACGGGGAGCATCAACGACGACGGGACGCTTGCCGCGATGCAGGAGACGTTGCCGTCGGTCACGGCCGGGACCGGTGCGCGGATCGCGCGGCTGCTCGATACCTGCCGCCATGAACTGGAGACCTCGAGCCACTACGACTACCACGTCATCGCAAAATCGCTCCGGGTCTCCCCCGGCGGCATCGAGAACGTCATCGGAAACCTCTCGGCTCTCGGCTACCGGGCAAGCCGTGCACACTACTCGGGAACGGCCATAAAGACCGATGCACCTCTCCCGGTTCTAAAAAAAGCGGTCAGCGGCGGGTGACGACGGAGAGGACGTCGCCGTCCGCGAGTTGGTGGGTGAGACCGACACGCTGCGCGTCGTGTTTTGCAGAGTCGCCCCAGACCTTCGCATACCGGAACTTGTCCGAGAAGTCCCGGTGAAGGCGGTTGCAGACATCCTCGACCGTGGCCGGACTCCGGATGATCAACGGCTCTTCCATATCCGCGGGGCCGCCGAGGGGTTTTAAGTAGACCCGCATGAACCCCAGGTTCTCGAATATGGCGTCTTTGAGTTCTTCGATGCGGTAGCCGCTGTGCGCCGACACCATGATGGGCGCGTCACCGAACCGCTCGCCCAGTTCTTTCTCTATCTCCGCCCCGGTCTGCTCGTCTACCAGGTCGACCTTGTTGACCGCGATGAACGCGGGGACGTAGACACGGTTGCCGATCATGGCATCGATGAAGTCGTCCTGATCGACTTCGTTGCGGATCAGAACATCCGCGTTGACGATCTTGCTCTCTGCGAGGATTGCGCGGATATCATCGAGATCGAGGTCGACGGCGCCGACGGTGTTCAGCCTGATACCGCCGCACCCGGCCTTCTTGATGGTGATATCGGGTCTCGGCCGGTTGATCCGGATGCCGGCATCGTGGAGTTCGCGGAGAAGGACGTCCGTATGTTGCTCGTTGAAGACGTCGACCAGGACGAGGATCAGGTCGGCGCTCCGCACGACGGCGATGACCTCTTTCCCGCGGCCTTTACCCATGGCGGCACCGGCGATCAGGCCGGGGATATCCAGGATCTGGATCTTCGCGCCCCGGTGCTCCATCGAGCCCGGGATCACGGAGACGGTCGTGAAGGCATAGGCCGCCGTTTCGCTTATATCTGAGCCGGTGAGCCTGTTGAGCAGCGTACTTTTTCCCACGGACGGGAAGCCGACCAGAACAACGGTGGCGTCTCCCGACTTCTTCACGGAGAACCCCTCGCCCCCTCCGGAGGAGGCCATGGCCCGGGTTACCGCTTCGTCACGAATTTTCGCGAGTTTTGCCTTGAGGCGACCGATGTGCTTGGAGGTCGCCTTGTTGTACGGGGTATTTTTGAGCTCGTCCTCAAGTTCCCGTATCTGCTCTTCGACACTGCTCATTGCTGCCGGTACACGTATGCTGGGAAGCTACTTATTGGTACCTATGATGGAAATCACGAAGCATAGAGGAAATCCTGGCCCGTATAGGGCCCCGATTGTCCTGTTACCGGCAGGACCGGAGAGGGGAGGGCAGGAGACAGATTTAAATAGAATTATGCCCAACAATGTAGAGCACGTTGGTGCAATGCGCTGCTATAGTGTAGACCGGCCAATCATGAGGGACTCTCACTCCCTCGACAGGGGTTCGAATCCCCTTAGCAGCATCCTTTCAGGACTGTTTTGAAGTTTTAATCCGATACGATGTTTTTTTGCTTGTGGTATCCGGCATTATCGACAACCGCTCGCGGTCCGTCCAGATCATGAATCCTGCCCATAAGACCGGGAGAGAATACGAACGCTCATACCGGTTGCCGGCAGAATACGATCAGTATGCTCTTCCTTTCAGCGCAGGAGTCGGCGGAGTGGTCCGGCCTTGCAGATGAGGTTCTCAGGAGCGGGACTGCGCCGGGCACCTATGACGGCGACATCCGGCCGAATCTGCTCTCTGCCTTCGACTACTACATAGGAACAGTGCTTGCCGCCCACGGGCAGGCCGCAGAGGGGATCGAATGGCTGAACGCCGCTGCTCTTGGCGAGGAGAGCGATCTCTTCTCTGCGGGCTTTCTCCTCGGCTTCCTTGAGCGCCACAACGGGAAACTCGCCATGCCCACGGTGGCGTTTGCCGACCCGCGCCCGTTCATGCACTTTGCCGGCGTCCCCATGATGCGGGAGGCAAGAAAGCGATTCATTGCACAGTGCGGCAACACCCTGCCGCAGATCGATACGCCGTTTGCCATGATGGACATAGGGTGCGGCGACGGAGGGCTCACCGTATCGCTCTTACGGCACCTGCAAGACACGGGCAAGGTCACTGAGATTGCCGAAGTCCTCCTCATCGATTCGTCGCCTGCAATGGTGGCCCTTGCTGAAAAGACCGTCCGCGATGCATTCCCCGATGTCCGTATCAAGACCGTGAACAGCCGGATCCAGGACTGCTCCGGCAGCATCGATCACCGTTTCGATCTCGCCGTCAGCTCGCTGGCCTACCACCACATGCCCATCGAGCATAAGAAGATCCACCTCACAGAACTCAAACCCTGGATCGATCACTTCGTCCTCTTCGAGATGGATGCGAACAACGACGCTCCGGAGATGTATTCCCCTGAACTTGCGCTCTCGGTCTACCAGTCCTACGGGGGTGTCATCGATTTCGTCTTCTCACACGACGCCCCGGTGGACGTAGCCGTCGCCTGCGTGGATCTCTTCCTGATGACGGAGGTCATCTCGTTCTTCACGCAGCCCCGCGGTGAGCGGACCGATTATCATATGCTGCAGGGCCAGTGGGATGCACTCTTTGCGGAATGTCTGGGTCCGGAGTTCACTCCCTGCTGTCACTCACCCTGCTATGCGGACGAACACACGACGCTCTTTACGATGCATTACGGGCGGGAAGATATTGGCTGTTAAAAAGTGTAAAATAGCAGTTGAATAGGTCAGTTTTTCGTTCATTCGAAGACTTTCCGGGCCAATACAACGATACAGGGATATTTATAAGAAGGTAAAAAAGTAAATAGAACCAGCCAAAGGCGTAGCGAGGTAATTGTAATGCCAACAAGTAAGAAACAAATGGAGAAGTTAAACAAAGTGAAGAAGGCCAAGGCAGAAGAACTCTCGCAGCAGGCGGCTGCGGGCAGCCAGGCCGCCAAGAAGAAACTCAAGAAACTCGAGAAAAAGATCAAGTGAGCCGCCTGGAATATCCAACTAATTTTACTTTTCTGGCTCTGTTGAATCCCTCACGGGCCGAATCGCCTCCAGAGTTATATTGCTCATCGCTCTGAGCAGGCACGGATCGAAGATATCGACCTGCAGGCGCAGGATAACGCCCAATGCCAATCTAGAACTACGGGAAGGTTCAATGTATAAACAGAGGTTGGAGAAGAGAAGAATCCGGCTTCTGTCAGGAATGCACAACAGCGGCATCCTGTTCTTCAACACCTGCCTCATGAGACGATTCCATGGACCAATCCCCCGACGGTGACCGGACAACCCGGCGATATCTCGGTGATCGCGGTCTTATCGTCCTTATCGCGCTGCTCTCCGCCTTCGTCCCGCTCTCGACCGATCTCTACCTCCCCGCCCTCCCCGGCATGGGCGACTTCTTCGGCGTCTCCGCGACCCTCACCAACCTGACCCTGATACTCTTCTTCCTCTTCTTCAGCCTCGGGCTGCTCTTCTGGGGGCCGCTCTCTGATCGGTACGGCCGCCGGCCCGTCCTCCTGGTCGGACTTACCCTTTACATCGCCGCAAGCGCCGGTTGCGCCGTATCGTGGGATATCTGGTGCCTCATCGCCTTCCGCATCCTCCAGGCCGTCGGCGGCAGCGCCGCCGCCGCGGTCGCGATGGCGATGGTCAAAGACGTCTTCGACGGGAGGAGACGGGAATCGGTGCTCGCGATCGTCCAGTCCATGGTCGTCATTTCGCCCGCCGTCGCCCCGGTTCTCGGGGCGTTCATGCTCCCCTACACATCGTGGCGGGGCCTCTTCGTGACGCTCGCCCTCATCGGCGTCGTCTCGTTCGTCGGCGGCATCCTCCTCGAAGAGACCATACCCTCGCGGTCGACCGGCACCATGGCGCAGTCCGCCCGCCGGCTCGGGGTCGTGCTCAAAAACCCCGGTTTCACCTCGCTCCTCGTCGTATTCTCGCTCGTGAGCACCGCATCGCTCGCGTTCGTCTCCGCCTCGTCGTATATCTACCAGGATGGGTTCAGCCTCTCGGAGCGGTGGTACAGCTTCTACTTCGCCCTCAACGCCGTCGGCCTGATAGCGGGCCCGGTCCTCTACCTCTGGCTCTCCCGGCACGCAAGCCGCCGCTCGATCGTCGGAGCCGGGTTCGTCGTCATGATCGGCGCCGGGGTGCTCGTCTGCCTCTTCGGGAACTTCGGCCCCCTGGCCTTTGCCCTTGCCCTCTTCCCGGCCTCGCTGATGGGGAGCGCCGTGCGGCCGGCGGGTGCGTTCCTGATGCTCGACCAGCAGAGAGAGGATACCGGCTCCGCAGCCACCCTGATCAACTGCTCGAGCCTCGTCTTCGGAAGCGCCGGAATGGTCCTCGTCTTCCTCTTCGGGAACTCCCTCGTCTTCGGCCTCGGGGCGATCAACGTGGCGGCCGGGGTGGCGTGTCTTTTAGGGTGGACGGCGATCGGGAGGCGGGGGCTGGTGAAGTTCTGAAGCGTCTTCCTTGCGACGGGAGGATCTTAATACATGCACATACACATACACAGGTATGGGAACCAGGACGATCAGTATCAGTGACGACGCATACGAGAGGCTTTCCCGGCTAAAAGGCCCCTCGAACATGAGTTTTTCCGAAGTGATCCTGAAGTACACCCCGCAAAAGAAGAAACTCTCGGAGATCCTCAAAGGGTTCGGGCCGAACCCCGCGCTGGCCGATTCGGTTGCGGAAGCCTCGCGTGAAATGCGGAAATCTTCGATGCGAGAGGTCGACTTCGATGCCGACGCTTGATACATCCCTGCTCATCGACCTGATCCGGCACGACCCGGAGGCGATGAGAACACTCGAGGCGATGGAGCAGGAAGGGCTGCCGCTTGCAACCACGGCGATCAACGCCCTCGAACTCTACCGCGGTGCGTTCCTCTCGGCATCGGTGCAGGAAAATCTCCGGGAAGTCGAGGCGATCTTGCGGGCGCTGATCGAGCTCCCGATCACCGACGAGACCTATCGGGTCTTTGGGACGCTCGCTGCCGAACTCAGGGGAAACGGCAGACCTATCGGCGATTTCGACGAGGTGATCGCCGCGATCACACTCACGGGCGACGGCGAGATCGTCACCCGGGACAGTCACTTCACCCGCGTTCCGGGGCTGAAGGTCAGGACGCATTAGGGACCCGCGGGCGGAGTAGTTTACTCGCTAACGGCTCCCGTCTGCGGTGCCGGGTTCCGGACAGACAGGGCGAAGAACCCGCAGACTGCTGCGGCGATCAGGAAACTCACGAAGAATCCGGGGCCAAAGCCACTACCGGCAATGACGATTCCAGTCACGAGGGGGCCTGCTGAATGCCCGATGTCCATGATGGACGATAATGCCCCCATCGAGGCGCCCATCTCTTCTTTCTCTGCAACGTCTGCGACGTACGCAGTGGTCGCAACCGTGGCAAGCGACATGCCGAGAGCGAGAAGGGAACTTACGAGAAGGAGTGTTGTAAATGCCGACGCAAACGGTATAGCGGCAACCGAGCACCCCATAACGAAGAGCCCTATGATAATCTGGACCCGTTTGTCGACCCGGTCGGCAATCCTGCCGAAGAATGGTTTTGTCACCGCGATGATCAGTGTCTGGACGGCAAACAGGATCCCCGTCTGGTATGCACCCATCCCCCGGGAGAGCAGTATGAGCGGCAGGAACGTCTCGAACGCCCCGAAGGCAAAGTAAGTTGCCATATCCACGAGTGCCGTTGCCCGCAGTCTCCGGTTCGCGAAGAACGTCGCGAAACTTCTGCGAAACGCTGAGAACGGGAGGACCATGAGGGGGCCCGGAGTCTCCTCCCGGTAGAGAAGGATCAGGACGACTACCGGCACCGCGGCGATTGCTGCAGCGAGGTATACCATCCGGTAAGGAATGAGCCCGGGGTAAAAGACGAAGAACGATATGATGACCCCGCCGACAAGCGGGGCAAGGGTCCTCCCGATCAGGGTTGCGGAAGAGTACTGCCCGAGCACCTCCCCCTTCTTCTCGGCAAATCGCACCGCAATCATCGCAGCGATCACCGGACCGAGGATTGCGGTTGCCATCCCGTGGAAGAACCGGACCGGGATCAGCCAGAGCGGATCGGCGATGAAGAGGTAGAGCAGAGGTGCAAAGAGGAATATCGCTCCGGATACGATGAGCAGTCTCCTCTTGCCCAGGTGGTCCGAGAGAACCCCCACCGGGAACGAGAAGAGGATCCCGGCGAGCGGGGAGACGGCTGCAACCAGGCCGATGACTGCATCGCCGGCGCCCAGGGCCTGCGAGAAGAGGGGCAGCACCGGATTCTTTGAAATGGTGGTCGAGAAGATTGCAAAGAAACCGACCATGAAGAGAATATACATCGTCCGGCGATCCGGTGCGGAGTGATGCCCGATCATGATTCTTCTCCCGGGTTCTCATGTAATCCAGGGAGTTACAACTGTCGACGGGATCGGGGAAGAATTTTCCGGATACGACAACGGATCGTGCGTCGCTCGACCCCACGCATCCGCTCTCCTTTCGCCCGGGATCCCGGGAGATTCCCGGAACGAGGGAGCCGCCATATAAATCGGTTCAGGGACAGGATTGTAAGCGGGCTTCACACCCTCGACAGAAGGTTCCCGGATGACCTTACAGGCGGCACTCCTTCGGAGCAGACCACGAGCATAGCCCAACCCCCAGCCGGCAGATCCCGGCGAATACTGCGGACCCCACATCCCGCACCCACGGGAGGACACTCCCCCGGCAACCGGGAACGGGGGCAACTGCTCTATGGTTCTAACGATCCGGATGCAGATCGGCAGAATCTGGAAAGGCACGCAGCATCCCCCGAGGGATTTGTCATGAAAAATCATTACTAAACTTATAAAACAAATCTGAGACCACGCTGTAAGGTTCATTCCGACCTGTAGGTTTGGCTTTCCGGGAGACGGTTCATATACGACGGGCAAGGAGACCCCCGGTTTCAACCGGGGGAGGAATTGCCCGCATCAAGCCCCGTACACTTTCGCCCCGCGGGAGTTATCGTATAGACAGATGAGTCCCAAAGATAAGAGGTAATGGCATTGCGAGTCGTCAGCAACTATCTGCGCCTTCC
>WOYI010117131.1_pt1 | contig 36594 bp, 32 predicted proteins | sample 6423411 | NCBI WGS metagenome assembly WOYI01 (sample SAMN13441803, study PRJNA592873) | oil field metagenome | biome: oil field; feature: oil-well bore; material: oil-contaminated soil; isolation source: oil-contaminated soil from oil-well borehole | place: Germany: Wietze | collected 2016-10-18 ...
GGAGGCAACGCCTCATGAGTCCAGGGCTTGCCCTGGGGTATTGATACCTTTCATTTGAGAAGTACCCAAAAAACAAGAAGAGCACCCCTAGAGGTACCCTACGTGTTTTTGGGATGTTCTCAAGAAACAGTAACTTTCAGCGAAAGCCAGTATCTTTTTTCAAATTCTTACGTATACCACTCAAAATGGTTCTTCGCTGCCAGTTCTGATACAAAGCGTGGCTGTGTCCGAACTGGATAGACCTCACTAGGGCCGATATGTTCCAACATGGGGGTCACAATCCTCCAGGACTCGGTAATCTCACGCATAGTGGGGAAGAGGCTCTTGTCCCCCTGCAGGATTTTTTGCAGGATTTGCTCGTAGGCCTCCGGGGTATTGGCTCCGAAGGTCTCAGCCTGGTTGAATCTGAACCGCACGGGCTTGGACTTCCAGGATGTGTTCGGCTGCTTCAGGTTTACACTGATATCAATAGTCAGCTCAGGATGGATGTTTATGATAACCGCGTTCTCAGCTATGCTCTGGTCATGCATTACCTTCTTGGTGGTGTTCTTGAACTTCACATAGATAAGACTCTTAGGTTGCCCTTGCATCTTACCTGTACGGATGTAGATGGGGATGTTTGCAAAGAAGTAGGTATTCACACAGAGCTTGAGAGCCGCATAGGTGGGAATGTCCACCACATGGCCACTATTTGCACCCAATGACTCATACCTGCCCATGGAGAACTCCTCAACGGGGGAAATGGCCTTCAAGACCTTAACCTTTTCAACCGCAATATCTTCTGAGGAGAGAGAAGCAGGCTCATTCATGGTGAGATAGGTTATGATCTGCAGGATATGGTTCTGGATGGTGTCACGCACCACCCCGATCTTCTCATAGAATCCGAGTCTCTGGTCCACCCCATGAGTCTCGTCAAAGATGATCTGGATACTCTCAATGGAGTCCTTGTCCCAAATCCTACGGACGATGTCATTATGAAAGCGCATGATGAGCAGGTTTTGCATGAACTCCTTGCCCAGATAGTGATCGATCCTGAAAATTTCCCTATCATCGAACGCAGTTTCCAGAATCTGGTTGTAGCGAACAGCAGATTCCAGATCAAAGCCAAAGGGCTTCTCAACTACTATCTTTTTGGTAAGGGTGCAAATACTGTTCATGGAGGCATCGACTTCCTGAATCTGGCGGATAGCCTCTTCATAGAGGTTGGGCTGTAGGGCGAGGTAGTAGATAAGCTCTACATTCTCCTTGTCATTGACCATGGATTTGAGTTTGTGTATCAAGTTGGCAGTGGCTTTTTGATCAGCCATATCATAGGGAAGATAGTCAAGATGCTTGAGGAATTCAGGAGATGCCTTCTTGTCTATGATGGTGCTTATAAAGGTATTTCTGTCTTCAAATCTTCTTCCCAGTGCAAGGATGTCAAATTCAAACCCTTTGCCAATGAGGTTCTCATAGGCAGGGTAGAGTTTCTTCAGGGCAAGGTCCCCGGTCCCTCCGTACTGTATGATGATTCTTTTCATAGCGTTACTCCTGTAGGTCAGTGATGATGGTCACAAAAAAATCCTGTTGTGAGAAGAAGGAGCATGGTAGGCTATCCGCTTTTTCCATGTTCCCAAGCAGACGGTTCAGGGCCTCACGTTTCCCTTCACCTAAGAACAGCAGATAGATAGGGGCCTTGTGTGCATGCTCCAAAAATCCACTGTAGGTGAAGGTGATCCGTTCATTTGGGGGTTTGGGAGAGTGTTCCACCAGAGCTGTCTGGTTTTTGTCCTGAGAAGGGTAGGATCCAGGGAAAAGGGATGCGACGTGGCCATCTTCACCCACCCCGAGATAGACAAGGTCAAGCTGTTCATTCTCCGTTTCCAGCAGGGGTTTGCCAATGCTGGGGATATGAAGGCTTGTCTTTGCAAACCTATTGTCCTTCATTGCCCTGTCCAGACCTGCCTCAAGAAGCGTATCTGCATTCAATTCTCCGCTACGTCTCTCGTCAAGGAGGTAGAGCCTGATGCGTTTGAAACATGCATCATCGAGGCCAAGCATTCCTTTGATGAGGCTTTTCGCACTTCTTCCCCCAGGAAGGCCAATGCGAAGTAACCCTTCCTTTTGCCTTGCCAGCGCTTCTATATGGGTGTGAACCAGCTTTTCCAGTTCTTCTGATGCGGTGATTGTCAGTTTTGTCATACATCGAATATACCCAAAATATGCCTAGGAGAACAGTAGTAGAGGCACAGGCACATAAAATTAGCCTAAGGGGGTGGCAGTTTCCAGCTTTTCTTTTGCTATTGCAAGCATAAGCTTGATGCGGTTTTCCTGGTTCACATGGGTAGCCGAGGGGTCATAGTCGATTGGTACGATATTCGCATCAGGGGCTTTCTCTGTCACGGTCCTGATCATACCCTTTGCACAGATATGATTGGGAAGACACCCAAAGGGTTGGGTGCAGACAATGTTCTTATACCCTGTATGAACCAGTTCCAGCATCTCGGCTGTAAGGAGCCAACCCTCACCCATCTTGACGCCATAGTCGAGAATTCCCTCGTTGAGCCTCTTCATCTCTAGGTAGGTGGAGGGGATGGAGAAGCATCCCTGTTTACTTATCGCATCAAGGGACATTCCTTCAACCATAAACAACAGTTTCAACAAGAATTGATTAAAGTGGGAGGAGATGAATCTCCCCCCGTAGTATTTGCGGTCTATGATGGCGTTGTCCGCCCCATAGTACAGAAAGCCCATCATGGTGGGGACCATGACCTCACAGCCTTGGTCTTCAAGGAACTGCTGGAGATTGTTGTTCCCTAGGGGGGAGTACTTCATGTATATCTCCCCTACGATGCCCACCTTGATCTTCTTTACCTTGGTAGTCTTGATCTGGGCAAATTCTTTGGCTATCGCGTTGAGATTGCGCTTCATCGCCCATCCGATATAGCCGCTGTTGTTTGCAAACTTCTCACTGAGATACGTTATCCACTTGTCGACCAGAAGGTCAGCTTCACCTTTGGTATCCTCATAGGGGCGTACCTGGTTGGCGAGGGTCATCAGAAGGTCGCCATAAACAAACCCTGAATAGGCCTGCAGAAGCATGAAGGGGGTAAGCTTCATGCCTGGATTCTTTTCCATTCCCTTGAAGTTGAGGCTGATTACAGGAATCTGTTCCATTCCACACCGTTTCAGGGCTTTTCTCAAGAGGAAGATGTAGTTGCTGGCTCTACAGCCCCCACCAGTCTGGGTTATTACCAGAGCTGTCTTGTCTACATCATAGAGTCCGCTTTTCAAGGCGTCGATCATCTGTCCAATGACCAACTGGGCTGGGTAACAGATGTCGTTGTGCACATACCTCAAGCCCTCGCGGATGACGTTCGGACCCTGATTCTCCAGAAGGATTGCCTTGTAGCCATGATTGACAAAGACTTCCTTGACCAGGGTGAAATGGACAGGGGACATATTGGGGATAAGGATGGTATAATCCTTTTTCATCGCTTTGGTAAATGAGACAACCATTACCTGTTCCCCCCCTCGATTGCCGCCAACAAACTTCTGATACGGATCTTTATCGCTCCAAGGTTGGTTATCTCATCAATCTTAATCTGGGTGTAGATTTTCTTGCTGTCATGCAGGATATCCCTAATCTCATCGCTAGTGACCGCATCAAGGCCACAGCCGAAGGAGACCAGATGGATGAGGTTCATATCCTCGTGAAGCAACACATATCTTGCAGCATCGTATAGGCGTGCATGGTAGGGCCACTGGTTGAGGACATTGCGGCCCTCCTTTTTCATTTTGTAGGCCACGGTATCCTCGCTGATAATGGCACACCCACACTGCAACAACAGCTGGTCTATGCCATGGTTGACTTCACTGTCCAGGTGGTAGGGTCTGCCGGCAAGCACGATGATGGGCCAGTTCTTGGCCCGTGCATTCTCTACGATTACCTCTCCTTGGGCTCGTATAGCTTTCATGTAGGTCTCATATGCCTCATACCCACGCTTGCATGCCTTTCTGATCTCCTTTATCGGAATCTTGTAAGGCTTGCCTATGACAGCATTGAGCCGTTTTGGGAGAAATGAGTGGTCCGCAAGTGAGAGGTAGTCACTGATGAAGGTGATATCCTCCCCATCGAGCTCAGCGATGTTGTTTTTCAGGACTTCAGGATAGTAGGCTACAACAGGACAGTTGAAATGGTTATCACCTTTGTGCTCATCAATATTGTAGCTGCTACAGGGGTAGAAGATGGTCTTCACCCCAGCATCAAGAAGGTACTGGATATGTCCATGCATCAGCTTTGCAGGATAACAGACAGTATCGCTGGGTATGCTTGACTGTCCGTCAAGATAGGTCTGTCGGGTAGAGGGAGGGGATACGACCACCTCAAAACCAAGAGAGGAAAAGAACGTATGCCAGAAGGGTAGCTGTTCCATGAAGTTCAGTTGGAACGGGATTCCTATACTGCCCCTTCGGTTCTTGACTGGCTTGAACTGGGCGAGATAGTGCTGCTTGAAGGCATAGATGTTCAGATCCCTAGGATCGGGGATGAAACTCTCCGGCTTGACGATACGGTCACACTTGTTGCCGCTAATAAGCTTGCGGCCATGGTCGAAGCTATTTATCGTAAGCAGGCAGCAGTTGGTGCACCCTTTGCAATAAAGTGTCTTTGTCCTATGTGTAAAATGTTGTAAAGCATCAAGTTGCAACAATGTTGTACCCAACGGGACGCTCTGGTGCATCTTCTTGGCATAGAGGGCACATCCATAGGCCCCCATCAGAGCGGCTTGGCGGACACGGACGACCTCAGTACCCAATTCCATCTCAAAGGAGCGGAGCACTGCATCATTGAGGAAGGTCCCTCCCTGCACCACAATGTGATTGCCTAGCATGGAGGGGTCTGTGGAACGGATCACCTTGTAGAGGGCATTCTTGACCACACTGATGGCAAGGCCTGCAAAGATGTCAGGTACTGAGGCTCCGTCCTTCTGTGCCTGTTTTACCGAACTGTTCATGAAGACAGTGCACCGACTTCCCAAGTCAACCGGATACGTCGCGGATAGCGCCTGCTGTGCCGCCTCCTCGGGAGTATAGCCCAAGGCGTTGGAGAAAGTCTGCAAAAAGGAGCCACAGCCTGAAGAACAGGCTTCATTGAGATAAATATCATCGATGACGCCATCTACAATCTTGAAGCACTTGATGTCCTGACCACCGATATCAATGATGAAATCGACCAGGGGATCGAAGGTTTTTGCACTGGTATAGTGTGCTATGGTCTCAACTAGGGAGTATTCAAGGTCAAAGGCTTCCTTGATAAGGTGTTCCCCATACCCTGTGGAGCACCCTTTGACCAGAGAAACCTTCGGGTAGGAGACCATGAAGGAGGTGAGGAACTCCTTGACTAGTTGTACAGGGTTGCCGTTGTTGCCTTGGTATCGTGTGTGGAGAACCCGGCCTTCACAATCAAGGATACAGAGCTTTACTGTAGTGGATCCGGCATCGATTCCCAAGAAAGCCTCACCCTCATAGGTTTCCACGTCTCCCAAGACAAGCTTGGCTTTTGCATGTCTCTCTTTGAAGACCCCATATTCTGCTTTATCTCTGAAAAGGGGAAGGATGGAGGTGTAGGAGGCCTGCACTTTGGTATGCTCTACGATATGGATGAGCTCTTTAAGGGAAAGCTTGCTCCCATTGCTGGCTAATGCCGTTCCCAGGGCTACAAAGTAGAGAGAGTTTTCCGGGCAGGTACCCTCGAGCTTGAGGGTAAGGTCGAAGGCTTTTCGCAACTGGGAAAAGAAGGTCAGCGGGCCTCCAAGATAGACCACCCGGCCTTTGATAGGTCTGCCTTGGGCAAGGCCAGCTACACTCTGGTTGACTACTGAGTAGAAGATGGAGAGCGCGAGGTCTTCCTTGGCAGCTCCCTGATTGAGTAGGGGCTGTACATCACTTTTTGCAAAGACCCCACAGCGACTAGCGATGGAATAGGTCTGTTTTGCCCCCATCGCAAGGACGTCCATTTCATCTTGGTTGACATGGAGCAGAGAAGCCATCTGGTCGATGAAGGAACCTGTGCCACCGGCACAGGTTCCGTTCATACGCACTTCCATCTGTGCCCCAAGGAAAAGGATTTTTGCATCCTCTCCACCGAGTTCGATGACCACATCACTGCCAGGTAGGTAGTGTTTGACCGCGAGGCGGGTTGCATATACCTCCTGGACAAAGCTGAGGTCCAAGTTCTGGGCAAGACCCATTCCGGCTGAGCCGGAAATGCTGATGGATATATCCTTGTTGCCAATTTCTGATAGAATTGCCGACAGTAAGGTTACCGCAGTCTCCCGAATTCGGGAAAAGTGACGGATATACTGTGAATGCACAAGATTGCCGTTGTCATCAAGGACCACGCTCTTCATGGTGGTGGAGCCAACATCTAATCCGATTCTCACCGAAATGCCTCCGAAGTACAGTAACAATACTCAAAATCACCTGTTTGTGACAGAGGATTTCTAGAGTTTTATACACATTTGGAGAAAGTGTCTTTTTGCTGTTATCCCCTGCGTCTTCCATCAGGGGCAAAGTCTACTGTTTCACTATTCTCAATTGCTTGTTCCAATAAAGACTCGATTCCCATCGACTCGAAATGGTGGGTCACACTCGCCTTATTCGGGCGTACCAGCGGGTGCTTGGGGCTGAAGATTACGCAGCAGTCCTCAAAGGGGAGTATGGAGGTCTCATAGGTGCCAATCCTTTTAGCCAAGTCCATAATTTCCTGCTTGTCCATTCCCACAAGCGGACGCAAGACCAGCTGGTCGCTCATACTGTCAGTAAATGTCATGCTCTCAAGTGTTTGGCTGGCAACCTGGCTGAGGGCTTCGCCTGTGACGATCGCTGTCCCCTCCTGCATCAGGGATATCGTGTTGGCAACCTTCATCATTGCGGCCCGGAACATCAGGGTATGCTCGTCCTCAGGGCTATGCTCCCGTATCCAGAGCTGGACGGCAGTGAAAGGCACAACATGCAACCGAGTTCCCTGCAAAAAGGGGGCTATGATCGAAGCAAGCTTAGCTACCTTCTCCAAGGCTCTCTCGCTGGTATAGGGTGCTGCATGGAAGTAGATGCACTCCTGTTTCAGCCCTCGTTGTGCCATGCGATACCCAGATACAGGGCTGTCGATGCCACCGCTGAGCAGCAGCATGCCTTTCCCCGCAGTACTGACAGGCAATCCTCCTGGCCCTGGCATTGGTGAGGTGTACAGGTATGCCTTATCCCGAATTTCACAGAAGATAGTCTTCTCTGGGTATTTGGCATTGACTTTCATAGCAGGATAGGCATCAAGGACAACCCCGCCGAGTTCACAGTCTATTTCATAGCTACTCAGGGGAAACTGCTTGTCAGCACGTCTGGACTCGCTTTTGAACGTTCCTGTACCAGAAGCAAAGGGCCCCTCCTGTATCAGAAGGGCTGCGTGTTTCCTTATGACTTCGATATCCTTTTCACAGCGTATGCACTTGGAGAACCCTACCACCCCGAAGGTGGTGCTGAAAGCCCTGAGAGCCTGCTCTTCGGGGCATTCGTTGCTTATCTCAAAGTAGAGGCGGCCCTTCTGCTTGGAGACGATATTGTGGAATGGCTTGAGTTTGGCTTTGATGTTCATCTTGAGCCACTTTTCGAAAAAGTCACGATTCAGACCTTTGAGTGATATCTCCCCGAGTCGTACGAGGTATAACGTGGAATCTTTCATGAGAGCTCCCTATATGTTGACTCTATTGCTTGAGAGAGCAGTTCTGCTTCCTCTATGGTTGTCTCAGCGCTAAAGGACAGGCGCAGGCTGCTTTTGGCGTCTTGGGGATGGGCTTGCATTGCAATAAGCACTCCTTGGCTCTTTTGTTTTGCATTGTTTGAACAGGCAGATCCTGAGGATACACAAAAGCCCTTTTCGTAGAGCATCCTGGTAAACACTTCACTGGGCCAAGGCCTTACCGATAATGTGAGTATATACGGTGAACACAGTTCAGGAGGTGATAGTATCGGTAGGAACGACAGAGTGTCCCGAAGAAGGGCATTAATCTTCTCTACGTGCATATAGTTGGTATCCTGCTCACGTATTGCCTCTTCCAGTGCAGTGACCATAGCTGCTATGCCGCTGAGGTTTTCTGTCCCTCCGCGCAGACCGTTTTCCTGATCACCCGCACGGTTGAGAGCGGTCACAGAAGCATCAGTGTTGTATAGGATGCCCACACCCCGAGGGCCGTGGAACTTATGTGCGCTGAAGGATGCACTGTCTACACCCAATGCTGGAAGCGAGAAGGGTATCTTGCCCAAGGCCTGCACGGCATCGGTATGGAAATGGATTTTGCGCCCTGTATGTGTTTCCTTTTCCCGAACAACGGAAACAAGGGATGCTATGTCCTGGATAGATCCGACCACATTGTTGACCAGGAGGCAACACACAATACGTGTCTTGTCTGTAAGGGCTTTTCTAAGGTCATCGGCTCTGACGTATCCTTTTGGAGCATCAAGGTAGATGACCTTCCAGCCCAATTGCCTGAAGAGTGTGCCATACTCCTTGATGGAAGGGTGTTCGATGTTAGTCAGAATTATCTCAGCTTTCTGGGGCTTCCACACAAGGTGATTCAAGACTATTGCGTTGGACTCGGTTCCTCCGCTGGTAAAGAAGATGGCCGAGGAAGGGACATCCAGAAGATGTGCACTCTTTTCCCTAAGCTCCTGTAGCAAAGCTTTGGCCCTAAGGCCTTCCTGGTGGAGTGCCGAAGGATTTCCGATATATGATTCTGCTACTGAGACATATTTCTGAATAGCCTGCTCACTCATACGTGTAGTAGCGGCGTTATCAAAATAGTGTATTTCTTTCATGGGTTGCATTGTCTCCGAATTTTCCTATTAATTCAAGCCAATTGTTTCACTCAGCTTCGGTTGGGTTTTTCCATCTTGTCTTTCCCCCCTACAAACGGTATAAATGAGGATATGAATACATTACGTATAGTAACGCTAGCTCATGGCAAAGAGAGCACGGTTCTTCTCGCTGATGACTTGAAGGACCTTTCTGCCCATTTGGGCAATTACGGACGGTCGGTCCTTTGGGTTTTCGACACCAATACAGCGAAGCTCTTCAAGCAGCTTCCGCCTGTGCATGTCGTTCTGGAAAGCGGTGAGGCCTCAAAGAATTTCACCTCCCTGGAAAGGATACTATCGTCGGCCATGGATGAGGGCATTGCACGTGATGGGCGTATCATTGGATTTGGGGGAGGGGTGGTCTGTGACATGGCCGCCTTTGCAGCTTCCGTATACATGAGGGGCTGCCATCTTACCCTGGTTCCCACCACACTCTTGTGTATGGTCGACGCCTCGGTAGGGGGAAAGGCCGCCATAGATTTCAAGGGTCTTAAGAACATGGTCGGATCCTTCTATCCTGCTGATGAGGTTCTCATCAGTTTCGATACACTACGCACCCTTAGCGATAAGGAGTTTCTCAATGGACTTGCCGAGGTCATCAAGCATGCCTTGCTCAGTCAGGACGAAGAGCTGTACAAGCTGTTGTTGACCAAGAAGAATGAAATTCTCTCGCGTGAAAGTGAAGCTCTCAAGCTTTTGCTGGCCCTATCGCTGGCGGTGAAGATCTGGTATATCGAGCAGGACCCAACTGAATCCCTAGGTATCAGACAGATGCTCAATCTGGGGCATACCTTCGGCCATGCCTTGGAATCCTCCTCACACTTTGCTCTGGGTGGACACGGCATTTGCGTAGCCTGGGGAACAGGAAGAGCCTTAGAGGCTGGAGTGGCCTTGGGCATCACAGACAAGGCCTATGCTTCAGGGGCAACCAAACTCTTCAAATCCTATGGGTATGATATGGACTACCGTATTGGGCGTGGCGATTGGATAGATTTCAGGGAACATCTTCTCAAGGACAAAAAGAAAGAGGCCGGAAAGGTGCTCTTTGTCCTGATGGAAGGTCAGGGCAAGGCAACTCTCAAGCCTTTGGATATGCAGGTTGTGCAACATTTGGTGATTAAAAAACCTATATTCTAGGCTACTCGACCATTTTCAACAGTTTCCCATAGAGCTTGCCAACTTGCTTGGCAAGCTTTTCTTCACCTGCATCCTCAAACCTGTCAGCTAGTTGCAGGAGGGTATATAGGGAGCTATCCAGTGCATCGAAGCCATCATGATTGAAGGTGAAACGGAAATTTCCATCCCCACTTTCCTCAAATCCGACAAACCCCAGAAGCTTGCGTTCCTTCTTGTTCCTCGACAGGGTCATGATCCACGTAAGGTTATCAACCAGGGTCTGGGCGTCAGCTATGGTGTAGATGCTCCTTGGAGGGTTGTCTATGATACCCTTCTGGACATCAATTTTTCCAAACAGGTCCAAGATGGAGAAAAACTTATCCCCATAATGGATATAGTATCCCTGATACAGCAGGGCTGCAGGGAAGTTCTTTGGCCGTTTGGGTGCTTTCTCGTTGGTCTGATAGAGATATTCCAGATCCTCGAGAGGTATGATGGCGACTGTACGCTTGTTCTTCTTTCCCAGTGCGACTGTAGGGTAGGTACGCTTGTACACCTGGACGACAGCCTTGCCCTTTGCAATGCTCTCGATCTTCTCTTCTGATTCCTTTTGCCTGAGAATCTCTTTTTTCGAGAGCTTTTGCTCTCCCTTTTGGGTAAGGGAGACCAGTTGCCTATAGATATCAGGATTGATGGCATCAAGCCAGGACTTTTCAAGCGGGCTTACCGATCGGGCATACATCCGACTTGTCTGCACGATCTCACCGGCGATGATGAACTGGGGCAGTGTCTTGAAGTAGGCACTCCCTGGATGAATGAATACCTGGTTTGCAGTGAGGCTCTTGTACATGTTACGCTCTGCCTTGATGCAGATATACTGCAACAGACCGCTTGCAATGCAGCTGAGGTACTCACGAATATTTCCCCCATGGGTAAGGGGGAAGCCTATCTCTGAGCAAATCTCTCCGAGCTGCTCATCGACATGTACGATTTCCTGCATACCTTGGTAATCGAGGTAATACTTCTTGCAGAACCTCTCCTTTGCCTCTTTTGTGGTATTGGCGGTGTACTGTTTGAAGATGTTCAGGTAGGAAACAAAATCCCCGTACTCAGAGTTGTTCAGCTGCTTGTGGGCTGCGCGAGAGAGGTCTTCTTCTCCGGGGGTGAAGAGAAACGGATTTTTTGTTGAGAGGAAGGATACTGCGATGAGGACCTCTTGTAGGACATCAGGGTAGTGTACCAAGGCCTCGACCAACACACGCGAATGACGGGGAAGCAAGGGGAATCTGCACATCAGAGAACCTACGGTGGTAAGATGGCGGCTCTCATCAATGGCCCCGATAAATCTCAGGGTATCCTCTGCACTGGTGATGGCACTGTTCTTAGGCCGGGTGATAAAGGGGAAGTGCTCATAATCATAGATTGCCAGGTCACTCATCCTCAGCACGACCTCACTGAGGTCGGTCCTGAGGATCTCCTCAGTGCCATAGAGCATCCTGTCCTTGAAGTTCTCCTCGCTGTAGAGGCGGTAACAGACGCCGGGCGCTGTTCGCCCTGCCCGTCCCTTACGTTGGTCACAGCTGCTTCGGCTGGTGGGAAGGGGAACAAGCGACGAGGTGAAGTCCTTCTGGTTATAGAAGTTAATCTTGGCTATGCCTGTATCGATAACGGCGGTGATCCCGTCGATGGTGACAGAGGTCTCTGCAATGTTGGTAGCCACGACCACCTTGGTCTTGCCTTCAGGAGTGTCATCGAAGACAGATTCCTGCTCTTCCTTGCTCAGACGCCCAAACAAGGGATATATCACAAGTATCTGCTCAGTATCAGCCATATAGAGCGCATTGACGCAGTTGGTTATATCAAACTCGCCACTCATGAAGACCAATATGTCTCCCATCTTCTTGCGGGCCTGGTTCATGACGATCTTGGTGATGGCCTCGACCTGGTGTTCGACGTTCTCCTGCTGGAGGGGGTGGTAGACCACATCGATGGGGTAGATCTTGGCATCAATGCTGATGACAGGTGCATCTCCGAAGAACTGGCTGAACACCTTGGTGTTGATGGTGGCACTGGAGATGATGACCTTGAACTCAGGCCGGTGTTTCATGACATCCTGCAACAGTCCCAGGATGAAGTCGATATTCAGGGACCGCTCGTGCGCCTCATCGACTAGCATGACCGAATAGTTCTTCAACAGGGGGTCAGCCTTCAGCTCCATAAGCAGGATGCCGTCGGTCATGACCTTGACCCTGGTGTTGAGGGTGGTCGTATCATCGAAGCGCATCTTGTATCCGACAAAGTCAGAAGTTGTGTTAACCTGCTTTCGTATGTAGTCCGATACGCTGAGGGTGGCTATGCGCCTTGGTTGGGTGATTCCCACCATGAGCGAGCTTGTGTAGCCGGCCTCATGGAGGATTATGGGAAGCTGGGTTGTCTTTCCGCTTCCGGTAGGGCTTTCTACGATGATGACCTGATTCTTATCAAGGGCATCGAGAATTTCCATCCTGTGTTGGTACACAGGTAACATTTTCATATCTCTCAAAGTAATTCCTTTTTTATGATGGAGATGCTTTCCTCGATGGAAATCATCTGGTGCATCTCTCTGTTTTGTAGGTTTTTAAGGGTTACCTTCCCTGAGCTTTGCTCATCTGGCCCACAGCTTAAGCCATAGGGTATGTGGTTTGCCTCTGCATACTTGAACTGGGCTCCCAATTTCTTGTTCAGCAGATACACATCAGTACGAATCCCACTGGTTCGGAACAATCTGGCAAGAGCGTCATAGTAGCCTCGCAAGTTCTCATCCAGACAGAATATGATGAGATCTGCAGAACTGGCCTTCCTGATGAGGGGACTGTCAAGCTCCTCCAAGGCAGCGAGCAGGCGATCTAGTCCGATGGAAGACCCGACACCTGGTAGCTGCTCCTTGGTGTAAAGCGATGCAAGATCATTGTAACGGCCTCCACTGCAGACAGAGCCGAAGTGGGGCAGCTCTGTAAGGAAGGTCTCATAGACTATGCCTGTGTAGTAGTCGAGCCCCCGCGTGATGGAGGGGTCTAACCTGAAGTGACCTTCTATGCCTGCCTCCCTGAGGTAGCTGTAGATAGAGTGCATTCTGGTGGTATGCTCATTTTCTCCCCCTGATAGGGCAGTGAGCCTTTCCAAGGTAGTCAGAAAAGGTTCGCCCTCATCCTCGACGGTGATGTACCTGAGAATCTTATTGGCTTTCTCTTGGGTCCCAGTACATGCGACCAGGAGCGAAAAAACCTCCTCGGTGCCGATCTTCTTCAGCTTGTCTACGATCCTGAGTATCTGGACACTCTGCTCGGCAACCTCGATATGATCCAGAAATGCATTGAAAAGTCCCCTATGGGCGATGCAGAACGTGAAATCGGTGACCCCCATAACCTCAAAAGAGCTTTCCATCATCGCTAGAATCTCGTAGTCAGCCTCTGCGCTGTCAACGCCAACTATATCAAAGTCACACTGGGTAAACTCCCGAAAGCGTCCTTTCTGCGGATTCTCCCCTCTCCAGACCTTATCAATATGAAAGCGCTTGAAGGGGAAGGCGAGTTCATTCTGATGCTGGGCCAGAAAGCGGGCGAAAGGGACGGTAAGGTCAAACCTGAGAGCCACATCACGTTCCCCGTTATCAAGGAAGTGGAAGATCTGCTTGTCAGTCTCTCCTCCTCCCTTGCCCAGGAGGACCTCGGTATATTCGAGGACAGGAGTGTCTATGGGTACGAATCCATACAGGGAGAAGTGCTCTTCCAACTTGCTGACGATTGCCTTTTTGGGAATCTCCATGGATGGAAGGAAATCACGGAAACCCTTCAGTACCTTGGGTTCTATGATGGTGCGTTTCTCTCTTTCAACTCTCATTGTCTACTACTCCTGTTGTGCTTTTGACGTGAATGGTGTACAAATAGTGTATAACGAATCGCTTGTGCTCTGCAATATGCGGTTCTTTGCTAATATTAACACATTGAGAGCAAGATGCTAATTAGATACAAACAAGATGAACATGGAAAGACAGTCCCGGTAGCAAATATCTATACACAAAAGGAACATAAGATTAACTACTCGCTCCTTGATAAGGATGCCGTATGGGCGATCAAGAAGCTGCAGATGTCTGGTGCGGAAGCCTATCTGGTAGGTGGTGCTGTACGAGACCTTATGCTCGGCCAGGTTCCCAAGGACTTTGATATAGCCACCAGCGCATCGCCCCGCCAGATCCAGAGGATTTTCTGGAATGCACGAATCATCGGAAAGCGCTTCAAGCTGGTCCACCTTGTCTTTAGGGACAAGGTGCATGAGGTTTCCACCTTCCGTAGTGGTGAGGAGGCGATGGAAGGGAACAACAACGTGTTCGGTTCCATCGACCAGGATGCAAAAAGAAGGGATTTCTCGGTAAACTCCTTCTACTATGACCCTTCCACCAACCAGTTGTTGGATTTCAACAACGCTATGGATGACTTCAGAAAGAAAAAGATACGTTCAATCATACCCCTTGACGAGTCCTTCAAGGAGGACCCTGTGAGGATGATCAGAGCCATCAAGTATTCTGTCACCACAGGCTTTGCCCTGCGCTTGAATATACGAATAGCCATCCGAAAGTATTCTGATGAACTGTCGCGTACCTCCACCAGTCGTCTCACCGAAGAGGTCAACAAGATACTCTCCTCCGGCCATAGCCGGGAGATTTTCAATGAATTGCAAAAGTATAAGCTTCTGGTTTTTATGCTTCCCTGCTTCTCCATCTACAGCAAGTTTCCCCAAGTTCAGGATAGCCTGAGCGCTTTGGACAAGCGTGTGATGTTGGCTAAGGAGAACAAGGGGCCTTCTGTTGAGCTAGCTGATATGATAAAGGCTCTTGTCGATCCTCTGATCGTCTTTGCCGATGACCAGATGACCAGTGACGAGCGTTTCAAGGAAACTTTCAGGCAGATCAAGGTCCTGATCAGCCCGATGACCCCATCCAACTACGAAGTTGAGCTTGCCAGCGAGAGGCTGCTCAGTGCACGAGGCTTCAAGACCCCGCGCAACTGTGTGCGAAATCAGCGGCCTGTCAACAAACCCCCTCAAAGAAGAGGCCCGTCGCGTTCCAAGCGCAACGAAGGAACCGGGGAGGTCTCAGCTGCATTGAAGAAACGGAGAAGCAGGGGGCGGGGTTCGAATCGCGGGGGAAAGGGCTCTGGCGAACAGGACCAGAAGGTCACAACCAGTGCCGAGGCCCACGACCTCTAGGCCCACTCCTCAATCTCAATATTCACACTGGCAACAAAGATGCCTCCATATTTCTCCAGGCTATCTGCTATGTACTCCTGCAGTTCGCCCAATGTTGTGGCTATTTGGTGTTGCATCGGTACGCGGAGCTTGACCGTAAGGGCATAGCCTTCGCTTTTAATCTGCACCTGGACCCTCTTCACTTTAATCTGGCTGTCGAACTCATCAAGACAGTGGGCAACCATCTGCGTGAGGGCGGCTTCACTGACAGTGACCTTGCCGTATTTGCTGAACTCAGGCCTTACTATGGTCTTTTCGAAGCTCAGGTCTTTCTTTTTGAAAGGGTAGCGGTGTTTGTTTTTGAAGAATACACGCATGGTATCATAGACGATCTGGGGATAGTTTCGGGTTATTTCAATTGAGGGGACGGGAATGACGTGCTTTCCCTCAGTATACCGGATGCGCATTGCAGTCTCTATCTCTTCCTTGGTTGCGATATCTTCAATCCTGAACAGTTTTTCGGGTTGGGGCAGGTTGAGTCGGCTGGCTATCTTGTAGATCATCTTTTCGCTTGTGCCGATGATGAGAACCTTGTGGAATTTCTCTTTCTGGATAGCTTGGATTACCTGTTCCTGGTGCTCCGTATCATCAAAGACAGCGGTGCGTACTGCAGAAAGGACATTCATTTCCCGTTTCGCAGATTTTCCAGCCAGGATGCGGTCACCACGAATGAGCAGCCCGTCATCTAAAATGAGGTCGATGCCATATTTTTGGGCAACCAATTTTGAGCGAAAGCTCTTTCCGGTGCCACTTTTTCCAACCAATGCATATACTTTTGTACCTTTGAGTTTCCAGAAAGCATATCTAAATATCCGATTCATGGTTTCCATTATACGTAATTTCTTGTACAATAGAACAGCATTTTGCAAAAATTCCCTCGAGAGTTTTAGATCATACTAGTAAGGAGCGTTTTCTATGCAGAAAGTGCCTACGTTCAGCAAGGGTGGTGTACATCCTGGCGACCAGAAGGTATTCAGTTGTTCGAAGCCTATAGAACGACTGCCTGTGCCCACTGAGTTGCTGGTCTCTTTATCACAGCACCTTGGTGCACCGGCAAAAGCCCTTAAAGCAAAAGGGGATACTGTCATACGCGGGGAGAAGATTGGGGAGGCTTCCGGTTTCATCAGTGCTGATGTGCACTCTCCGGTTAGCGGAACCATCAAGGAAATCCGAAAAGTCACCCTAGCCAACAGCATCAATTGTGATGCTTTCGTCATTGTCCCTGACACAGTGCAGGATGGCGATCCCACTGAAAAGTTTGAATGGGAATCCCAAGAGAAGAGTGATCTTCTCAAACAGGTCAAGGATTTTGGTATCGTTGGGCTGGGTGGGGCCACCTTCCCTTCCCATGTGAAGTTCTCCATCCCAGCCGGCAAGAGTGCCGATGCCTTCGTGGTCAATGGGGTAGAGTGTGAACCCTATCTCACTGCTGACTACCGTATCATGCTTGAGAAGGGGGACGAGGTGCTCATAGGTGCCATGATTGGGTCCAAGATCATCGGAGCCAAACGGACCATTGTCGGCATTGAGATGAACAAGGTCGATTGCATCGAACATCTCTCTTCCCTAGCCAAGGAGAAAGGCTATCCCATTGAGATTATCGGCCTGAAGGTGAAATACCCACAAGGCGATGAGAAGCAACTGTTGAAGGCGACCATACATAAGGAAATCCCTTCAGGGAAGCTTCCTTTGGATATTGGAGCTGTTGTTGCCAACGTCGGCACCTGTCATGCCCTGTATGAGGCCATTGTCCTTCACAAGAGCCTGTATGAGAGGGTCATCAGCATAACTGGCGAGTGTATCAAAGAGCCCAAGAACGTACTTGCTCCGATTGGAACCAAGTTCAGTGACCTTCTCTCTTTTTGTGGCGGGTTCTCTGATGAACCTGGAAAGCTGGTAAGCGGAGGCCCGATGATGGGGTTTTCCTTCTTTGATGCGGATACCCCCATGGTAAAGGGATCGAGCGGTTTGCTTGCCCTTCCTGCACAGAAGAAGGTGAAACGTTCTCCCTGCATAAACTGCGGACGTTGTGTGGCAGCCTGTCCCATCGGCCTGATGCCTTCGCACCTGTATCGGTACATCACTAATGGCGAGTATGAAGAAGCCATGCAACATAGCCTCATGGACTGCAAAGAGTGTGGCTGTTGTTCCTATGTCTGTCCAGCCCATCTTCCGCTGGTGCATGGGATGAAGACCGGAAAGAAGTTGGGGAGAAAGAAAAAATGAACAAACCCTCTTTGACTGTATCCTCTTCGCCGCATATCCATGCGAAAGAGCATACAGCATCTATAATGTGGAGCGTCTCACTGGCACTCGCACCTGCTACCTTGTGGGGCCTCTATGCCTTTGGGCTCAGAAGCCTACTTGTGCTTGGTGTCTCCATCGTCACGGCAGTGCTTTGCGAGTACCTGCTGGGAAGGTTTGCCAAGGAATCCACCCTTTGGGATGGTTCTGCATTTCTCACTGGCTTGCTGGTGGGTATGAATATGAGCCCTACGGTACCGCTCTACATCCCGTTTGTAGCGAGTGCTTTTGCAATTTTTGTTGCAAAATGGGTGTTTGGAGGACTGGGAGCCAACTGGATTAATCCAGCTCTTGCCGGCAGGGTGTTTGTGTTCTTCTCATTCACCACACCGATGAGCACCTACAAGCTACCCAGGACACTCGCCTCCTTAGCCCCTGACGCCCTCAGTTCTGCAACCCCTCTTTCCTTTACTAAGACTGCCATTTCTTCTGGTCAGCTTGGACTCGGTCCCAATGCCTTGCTCGCACAGGGCGGGTATCCTTCCACAGGCATTGCCCAGAGCATCGCTTCGTTCACCGGAATCTCTCCCTATTCGATCGACACCTTCCTAGGGAATGTCGGGGGGTGTATTGGAGAGGTAAGTTCCCTGTTGCTGTTGGTAGGTGGAATCTACTTGCTTATCCGAAAGATCATAACCTGGCATGTTCCTCTTACTTACCTTGGTAGTGTAGGCCTTCTCAGTTGGATCTTTGGAGGGCTACCCTCAGGGCTTGGTCTGTTTGCAGGTTCGTTCTTTTCAACGATGTTCACCGGAGGTCTGATGCTGGGAGCCCTGTTTATGGCTACAGACTATGTGACCTCCCCGATAACCCATAAGGGGCAGATGATTTTTGGCCTCGGCTGTGGATTCTTTACCTTTCTCTTCAGGTATTTTGGGAGCATGCCGGAAGCGGTCTCCGTATCCATCCTTCTGATGAATATTGTCACACCGACCATTGACCGCTACATTGTCCCCCGAAAGTTTGGTGATACGAAAGAGTATCGCAAACAGCTGAAGGAGGCAAAGGTATGAAAAAGCACCTTAAGTATGCATCCATCCTTCTTTCCATCTGTGCTGTCTGTGCCTTTACCCTCGGGTGGGCCAACTCCATCACAGCGCCGGTGATTGTCAGGCAGGAACTGGAAAAAAAGATGATGGCACTCGAAGCGGTCAGCAACGGATGGACCATCGGCGAGCAGGTCGAAACAGAGGGTGTCCCTTTTGTCATGTACAGTATCCCCCTTTTCCAGGAGAGTGAGAAACGTGGGTATATTGTGGGCCTCAAGAGTGCGGGCTATGGTGGGGAGATGACCCTGGTAGCCTCCTATACCACCGAAGGCGAGATGCTCTTTGCCAAGATGCTCACCAACAGTGAGACTCCTGGGCTAGGCAAGAAAAGTGAAAAGGAAGGGTATATGGACAAGTTCAAGGGAACCGGTTCTACCAAGGCGGTACCCACAACCAAGAATATGCTTGGCTCTTCAGAGGCCGCATCAGTAAGTGGCTCTTCTGTCACCTTCATGGCCATTGGTAAGGCCATACAAGGTGGGAGTGCCTACGTGAAGACTCTGGGAGGACAAAAATGAAAAATTCACATATGAAGGAGTTGACCAAAGGCTTCTTTGAACAGAACCCAGTGTTTGTCGTTGCTTTGGGGCTTTGCCCGGTCCTTGGAGTATCGAACCAGGTATCCAATGCCATCGGTATGACAGCAGGAGTCTTCTTTGTGCTGCTGTTCAGCAATATTATCATTTCGATGCTTCGTAATGTGATCCCAGGCAGTATCCACATACCGGCGTATATTGTGGTCATTGCCTCCTTGGTCACCGTTACTGAGATGGTCATGCATGCATTTGTTCCCGCTGTCTATAGCTCCTTGGGCGTCTATCTTCCCCTGATCGTAGTCAACTGCATCATCTTGGGAAGGGCCGAGGCTTTTGCCAGCAAGAATTCGACCTTTGACAGTGCCCTTGATGCCATCGGCATGAGCATTGGCTTCGGCTTGGCAATTACCCTGATAGCCCTCATACGTGAACTGTTTGGGTCTGGTACGATCACATTGTTTCCCGCTGGTGGTTTCAGTGGAGTCATCCGTATCCCTTGGTTCTATGACAATCCTGTGAGGGTCATGGCCCTTGCTCCAGGTGCTCTTCTGGTCATGGGATTTCTGAAAGCGTTCTTCGAATGGAAGAGCTTACGAAAGAAGGGTAAGTAAGATGACCTATATTGCAATACTCATAACATTTATTTTTATCAATAACTTCATCCTCGTACAGTTCTTGGGGCTGTGCCCCTTTATCGGTGTATCCAAGAACAGTGAGAATGCCATCGGCATGGGGGCTTCGGTTACCTTTGTCACCACTGTCGCTTCGGTTGTGACCTGGGCAATCTATTATTACCTCTTGGTCCCTTTCAATTTGCAGTACCTGCAGACGCTTTCCTTTATTCTGGTCATTGCCTCTCTGGTACAGCTTTTGGAGATGGTAATCCAGAAGATCAGTCCACCTTTGTATAAGGCCCTGGGAATCTTTCTGCCGCTTATCACCACCAACTGTGCAGTCTTGGGTATAGCCATCATCAACATTACCAGTGGGTATTCTGTGATGGAAGCGTTTGTCGCAGGGCTTGCTGCTGGTCTTGGTTTTACTTTGGCCATCGTGCTGATGAGTAATATCCGCGAGCGCCTGGACTTACAGCCTGTGCGCAAGGCCTATCAGGGTATGCCCATTGCCTTTGTCTCTGCTGGCCTGATGGCTTTGGCCTTCATGGCATTCGACAAGGCGCTCATTACGAACCTACATCTGGTATAAAAGGAGGAAGCCATGAATATTTTGCTTGCTGTTTTGGTAATAGCCGTCTTAGGCGGTTTGTTTGGGTTTGGCCTCTCCTTTGCAGAAAAGAAACTTGCTGTCAAGAAAGATCCCAGGGTCCTTGCACTCGAACCTATCATGCCCGGTGCCAACTGTGGTGTGTGCGGCTATGCAGGGTGTAATGCCTATGCTGCGGCTGTCGCTCTCGGTGAAGCTCCAATAGGCCTTTGTACTCCCGGAGGCTCCTCCTTGAGTGCCAAGATGGCTGAGATAATGGGACAGAAAATTGAGAACACAGGTGATACCCGTCGTAAGGTCGCACACGTCATGTGTAGGGGCAACACGGAGTTTACCAACAAGGACTATGCCTATGAGGGGTTGCTGGACTGTAACAGTGCAGCTCTTCTCTTAGGTGGGGATAACTCATGTAAGGATGGGTGCCTCCACCTTGGTAGCTGTATTGCGGTCTGTCCGGTAGGGGCCATCTCCAAGGATGAGCAAGGCTACATCATCGTCGATGAAAAGGCGTGCATCAGCTGCGAAAAATGTGTCCAGATATGCCCCAATAAGGTGATGCAGATGATGTACGAGGATAGTGAATATGTCATTGAGTGCAATAATCACGAACCAGGGGGAAAGATTCGCAAGGTGTGTACAGTAGCATGCATAGGCTGTTTGATCTGTGAAAAGAAATTTCCAGAGTCAGGTTGTAAGGTTGACAGGTACCTCTCGTCATTTGACCAGTCTGTGCCACACTCACAGATAGCAGAAGCCGCACAGGCATGCCCCACCAAGTGTATCATTAAGCGGTAGCAATGAAAAAAGTACTGATAGGTGCGTATAGTCAGATTCCAGCAGGCACTCCTCCCGCCGTTTTAGAACGGGTGCTGACCTCTGTCTTCAAACCTATGCTGACCTATCTGCATACCAACAACAGTGCTGTGTTACAGCTGTATCTGAGCAGTTTTCTGATGGAGTGGTTGGAGAATAATCACCCTGAGGTGAATATGCTCATTTGTGACCTTGCCCGGATGGGTAGGGTGGAGCTGCTTACAGGATCGTATAACCAGAGTGTGCTTTCCCTGCTCTCCCCTAAAGACAGGGCCAACCAGATTGAACTCAACACTACCTGGATCAGGAAGAGGTATGCACAGAGGAGTAAGACCCTCTGGTGTTATGCACAGTACTTTAACCCCATCTATATCAATACGCTTGCGCTGTGTTGTATCGATAGGGTCCTGATTTCCAGTCATGACGCAATACGCAACGAGGAGTATCTTGAGGAACCTTTTCAGATGCATGAGTTAGGAAAGAGTGTACAGATTGTACCTACCAATAGTACTGTTGGTTCTCTTGTCAGGCAATTTTCCCTTTCAGAGATCAGTTTTTCCCAGCTTGTGACCAAGCTCAAAAATCTTCTGCGTGGGTATTCCTCCTCTTTCTGCGCCGCGATGGTCAACGTTGACCAGCTCTGTCAGGGAGGCATAACAGAGGAGCAAACCGAAGAGCTGTTCAAAATGCTCTGTAGTTTTGAACCCTTGGCCATTGAGGAAATCTACAACCCAAACGAACCGATGAAGAAAGGATATCTTGAGGCCGGGTGGTACGGGCATGACTGCCAGATGGGTGACCTTTCCTGTTTCAACGACCTGTTTGTCAAGGATGAGTCACTTACGTATCTGTACGGAAGGTTCACCTCACTTTTGGATTCTGCGCGCAACTACAAGAAAGACAAGGATGTTCGCAAGCGTCTTGAACTTCTGTTGCAGAAGATGTCACAGGGAGGCCCGTATGTCTGTGATGCAAATGCATCGATGTTGCGCTCATCAGTGCGCAAACTGGTCTGGCGGTACATCAATGAGGCCGACTCAGTCCTTTTCGCTATTCCAGACTATACCTATCCGGTAAGTACGGACTATGATCTGGATGACTTGGATGAGCATCTCACCATTGGCAAGAATATAAGCAGCGTAGTCGATACAAAGGGAGGCTCGCTCAGTGAGCTTACCTATCTGCCTTCGTTGTACAACTATGGGGACACCTTCGCCCCACTTGCAGGATTCGGCACAAGCCAGTGCCTGCATCCCCCTGTTGCAGGAACTAAGCAGCGACTCTTCACCGATGTTTTTTTCCCTTCTTGTGTACCAGTGTCTGAGTATGACAAGCGTGATGGAACAAGCTGTCTGGATATGGGAAGGTCTCCTTATGACCTTTCTGTCCTCGACAGGAGAAACACTGAATATTTGGTTCAGGCTGTATGTGAGGAGAATTCCATACTGAGCAGTTCCCTCATCATTGAAAAACGCTTTAAGTTTCGTCAGAATACTGTCCTTTTGGAGGTGTCGCTGACCAATAGGGGCGATGACCAACTCGATTGCATGTATGGGTGCGAAATGCCCCTGTCCATTGGTTCCAAGAACCAGACAACCTCCTTCTCGGTCATGGAAGACCACAAGCTAATTGCCTATGAGGAGGCAGAGGTGGTTGTCGGGAATGTAAAATCCTTCAAGATATTTGACGAGCCCAACAACACGATGATAACCCTTGTTGCTGATACACACTTTACCTTGCTCAAGGAAGACTATATCATTGATTACAAGACAACATTGGCGGAGGAACAACTCTACCAACACACCCTATACCTGCTTGTCTGGCCGCTGTCTCTTGCCCCTGGAGAGGAACAGAAACATACGCTTGGCCTCAGGCTTGAACGTAAATGAGATTGAGGAGACCCTATGCATTTTCAGAATAAATCACAGTTTGAAGATATGAAAGAAGAAGCCTACACTGTATGGAGGCGGCTTTGACTCCTTCAATCCACAACAAAAAATAGATGCTCTCGAAAAGAAGACGCTTGAACCAGGATTCTGGGAAGATAAAAAAGGCGCTGAAACACTGTTCAGTGAGCTCAACAGCCTCAAAGATTCCTATTTCCCATGGAAAGAGCTGATCCAGAAGATGGATGACATGGAAGAGCTCATCACCATCTACTCTGATGAGCCTGACAACCCTGAGGAGCAGGATGAGATTGACTCCCAGATCAAGGAATTGACCGTTGAGTATGGCAAGCTCAAGCTCAAGACTCTCCTTGATGGTAAATTCGACAAAAATGACTGTTTTTTAACCATTCATGCTGGAACCGGTGGTACTGAGGCAAGTGACTGGGCCAACATGCTCATGCGCATGTATCTGCGCTACTGCGAACGAAACGGCTTCACTAGCCAGATTCTCGATTTGCAGGAGGATGAGGGTGGTATCAAGAGTGTCACCATCAAGGTCGGTGGCCCCTATAGCTTCGGATACCTGAAGGGGGAGGCAGGGGTGCATCGTCTGGTACGCATCAGTCCTTTTGACTCCCAAAAAAGAAGGCATACTTCCTTCAGCAGTGTCTATGCATCCCCTGTCATCGACGACACCATTGAGATTGACCTCAAGCCTGATGACTACCGCCTGGATACCTACCGTGCCGGAGGGGCAGGGGGACAGCACGTCAATAAGACTGACAGTGCTGTGAGGATAACCCACTATGCGTCAGGTATTGTCGTCCAGTGCCAGAACGAGCGTAGCCAAGGAATGAACAAGGAACTTGCATTCAAGGTGCTCAAGAGCCGTCTCTACGAGTATTATGTGCAAGAGAAGGCAAAAGAACAGCAAAAGACTGCGATAGCGAAGAAAGATATCACCTGGGGAAGTCAGATCCGCTCCTATGTATTCCAGCCTTACACTATGGTCAAGGACCATAGGACAAGTGAGACCATAGGCAATATCCAGGCAGTCATGGATGGTGCTATCGATCCGTTCATTGAAAGCTATCTGCGGTGGTCTAAAGAGGAGGCATAGGAGTGCGGATTAGGGTATTCCTGTTGGCTCTGGTAGGTGTGCTTATGATATGCCTGCCGTTGTTTGCCGTCGAAGAAAAGCCCTTTTCCCTTGGAATTTTCTCGTTTCAGGACGATTCTTCCTTACTCCAAGTGGTAGAGGATGCTGGTACTGCCTATGCAAACCAATTCATTGTTCCCAGCGAGGCGTACAAGAACTACCTCTCTGAAAGACAGCGAAAGGAAATGGAACTCCCAAAGCTGCAGGGCATCTCTTCAGCATATGCCTCCAAATCCGAGAATGCTCTCGAAAAGGCAAGAGAAGTACAACTACAGATGACTGATAGCATAGCTGACCGATTACCGGTCAGCTATAAGCAGATCCCCTATACAAAGGGGTATGCAAAACTCTTATCAAGCTACCCTGACGCACGCTCTTGGTATGCCTCACGAGAGAAACTCGATGCACTTGTACTTATCAATACGACAAAACTTTCCTCAAATGATCGTATAAGGCTCTACTGGTATGAAATCTTCTCTGATACCACCACCCTGATCTTTGACCGGGTGCTGGTGAACAAGACTCCCCTTGAGATACAAGAGGAGATAGGGAGAGCCTTATTGGCTAGGACTGCAGGTCCCAAGTATGGACTGCTCATCTTTGACAACTATACCTCTTCAATAGGCATAGATATCAATTCTGAACCTCTTGTTCTCAAGGATGGCCAGGAACTGTTGCTCTTTGGAGACTATACCATAAGCCTTGGCGGAGAGCTGTACGTTCCGGCTCAGATAGAGATTAGCCTGCTTCCAAACACCATTATCCATGTCCCTTCCACCCTAAAGCGAGCAGAGCTAGGTGATATTCGCCTCTCTTCCACGCTGGGAAAGGTGCAATGGTTTGTGGATGGGGCCTTTCGGGATACTAGTGTGGATCTGAGCATCAGCTCTTCTATGGTACCACTTGTTATTGTTGCTCAGAAGGAGGGATTCGCAAGCAAGACCCTTCAGGTGCATAAGCCGGTCCAAGAGATCTCTGTCTCCTTGCACCCAGAATGGATGACCAGTTCGGCTCTTCTTCAAGAAGAGCAAAGGGACTTCTATAAAAGTTTACGAAATACTATGCTGGTTTTTGGACTCTATGTGGCCAGTATTACACTCTCTCAAACGTTCGAGGAGGCAAACCCGTTGTGGCAGCCCCTGCAAGTAGCGACAAGTGGCTTTGCCCTTGTCTCTACGTTGCACACTATTATGAATCTTGCTTCCTATGCCGCTTTAGCGAGTTCTGGCGTACGATAGCAGTTCTTGGAGTTTCTGTATGAAAAAGAAGTTTGGTGATAGGCTCAAGGCCTTGTTTGGAATAAAGATTTTCAATGAGCAGTTCTTTGAGGATCTCGAGGACTTCCTTATTGAAGGGGATCTCGGTGCGAAGCTTGCCATGGAAATCTCAGACGAGATGAGAAAACTGGCAAAAAGCGAAAAACCTACAAATCAGGAAGACCTCCAGCTCATGGTAAAGAGGTTGCTCTCTTCGCGGATTCGAGCCTATCTCCCAGAGTTGCACAAGGATGAGCTGACTGTGTTTCTCATCCTTGGGGTCAATGGGGTTGGTAAGACAACATCCATTGCAAAGATGGCTCAGATGTACAAGAACCAGGGCTATGAGGTGATGCTTGCTGCTGCAGACACGTTCCGAGCTGCTGCCATCGACCAGCTGGAGGTTCACGCACAGCGATTGGGATGCCGCTTGGTAAAACAGAAGAGTGGCAGTGATCCAGGTTCTGTAGTTTACGATGCGATAACCTCGGCAAAGGCGAGAGGGGAGCATCTTATCCTCGTCGATACTGCAGGCAGGATGCACAACAAGGAAAATCTGCTTCGCGAACTCTCCAAGATTGACAAGATTGTGCAGGGAAGGGGAATCGATGCCGCTCATTACATGAAGTTCCTTGTCATAGATAGCACAACCGGACAAAATGGGATAAGCCAGGCGGACCTGTTCAATCAGGCGGTAAAGCTCGATGCCCTTATCCTTTCCAAATATGACTCCCTTGCAAAGGGAGGGGCTCTGGTACAGATAGGGGAGAAGTTCGCCATTCCCATCGCCTTTGTCGGTACTGGGGAAACCTATGCCGACATGCATCCTTTTGACAAGGATGAGTTCCTCGATAGCCTGGTAGGATTATGAGAAGAATACCCCCTCTCTTGCTCGCTCTGATGTTCCTGTTCTCTGTATCTGCCCAAGAGCAGGTACGCTCGAACAGCATCGGGCAGGATAGGATTAAGTTTTCTGAAGAGAGTGAATATACCCTTAGCACCAAAGACAGCGTGTCCACATTGGAATACCAGGGGGAACCCGTGTGGGAAAAGACCAAGACGCTCTTGGAAGAAGGGTTTGAAATTTCAACCTATTATTTTGAGGATGGGATTACCCAGAAGAGAAGGTATGAGAATAACCGCCTCGTCTCAGAAGAGGTGGGGGAAAAGGCCAGGTATTACTACTATGACGAACGCGGCCTTTTGGAAAAGACTATGGTGTTGCTCTCTGGAAAGCTCACCGAGATGGAGTTGTATACCTATGATGTGGATAAGCATAGCCTCAACAGCATACTCACCATCACAGAGGAGGGCAGTTCCATCTCCTATTTTGGCGATCCAATCATTCGTCCCTGGTTTTCCTACACGAAAGGAAAAACCTTTACAAAGGAAGTCCAGATCTCCCAAAACTTGCAGATACAAGAGGTTTGGGAGGGTAATACCCTCATCAAGTCCGTAGCGGTAGAGATGACTAAAGAGGGAGGAATACTACTGACCACTACGAAAAATGGGATGGAAGAAAGCGAACTCTACAACGAGGCTGGGTTGTTGGAACTGAGAATTTCTCCTTCCCTTACCACAGAATATTGGTATAATGAGGAACGTACCCTTAAGGAAGCGGTTGAGAAAACTTCAGATGGGCAGGTGCTTATCAAACGCTATGAGGAAGGTCGAGAGGTGTCAGAATCACAATACATGAACGATATCCTTGAGAAAGAGACTCTCTACCCTAGCGATAGCGGTAAAGTTGAAACCCTGTATGACAATGGGCAGCCTTACTGTGACATAACGTATGCTCTCGATGGCAAGCGTGTGCTTTCCATCAGGTACCGATAAATTCTATGCTGGTATTTCTGGCAAAGCGGTATGCGTTCTCTTCACAGAACCGGCACAAGGGCACCAGTGTGCGAATCGCTTTAGGCCTTGCACTCTGCCTGTTTGCCATTACTATGGTGCTCTCCTTCATGCAGGCACTGCAGGAAAATCAGTTCGTAGACATACGCACCTTTGAGTCCTTCGATGTGCACTCCCCGTTGCACTATACCGATCTCAAAAGGGGTGATGCTCTGGTTGATGAACTGGAACGTATGCCACTGGTTGACCATGCATTCCTATTTGCTGAGATTCCAGTCCTGATCCAAGGCAAGGATGGCTCCTCCCTGGCAGGGAGGATACGTGCCATACAGAGCAAGGGCCCTTTCGCCGAGGGGCTGAACCTCTATAGGGGAGAGCTTATAAAGGCAGGGGAGCTTACTTCCTCCTATCTGCATCTTTCTGCCATGAACCTTGGGGAGTCTGTTGAGGTTACACTCCTGAAGAAAGGCAAGCAGGCTACGGTCATTCCCTCACAGAGGAAGGTGACCATAGGGGGAGTCTATTACACTTCCATGTATGACTTTGACAGCTCCACATACCTGACCGACTTGGATACACTGTATACACTTAACCCTGAGGCACCCCTTTCTGTTGGTATCTTTTCAAAAGAGAACAGTGGTCTTGTTGCCCAAGAGATAGAAAAGAATTTTCCTGACCTTGAGCCTATTACCTGGAAGGAGGCGAATGCCTCTCTCTACGGGGCGATGCAATTGGAACAAAGTATGATGACCCTTATGCTGCTGCTGATGGTAGCGGTCATCATCATCCATATTCGAAACAGTTCACGGCGTCTCTTGCTTGCGAAACAACGCGAGATAGCGATGCTTCGCTCGATGGGCCTACAAAAGAGTCAGGTACAGAAGCTATTTGTATTGCAGGCTTTGATCGTTTCTTCTGTTGGAGCGTTGGGAGGAATTTTGCTCTCCCTTATTGGTGTTCTGCTCTACCCAAATTTCTCCCAACTTGTCTATAGCTCTTTGGGTGTGCACCTCGTTCTGGTTGTCAATTACCTTGATCTTTTCATTCTGGTCGTAGCGATATTCTGCTTCAGTGGCTTAGCTTCCTATGTAGGCACTCGCCGTATACTGAAGGCGGATATTATGGAGATGTTTGCCCATGACGAAGTCAAATGAGATACTCCGCCTCAAGGGAGTCTGTAAGAGTTTTCCCGCAACAGCACGTGGAGGTGAGCCTATTGAGATCCTCGATTCGATTGACCTTACGCTGAGCCCTGCTACAAGTATAGCCATTACAGGCAAAAGTGGATCAGGGAAGAGCACCTTACTTCAAATTAGTGCAGGTCTGCTCTCCTGTGAAAAGGGAGCAGTCCTTTTTGACGGGAAAAAGCTTAACACACTCAATGATGCCCAACTGAGTAGGATCAGAAGCAACTCAATGGGGTTCATTTTCCAAAGCAGTCTCCTGCTTGACGACTTCACTGCACTGGAAAATGTTGCGGTCCCTGCCATGATCATGGGAGTTGGGAAGAAGCAAGCACGAGAGAAAGCCCTGCATCTCTTGGAAAGTGTGGGACTTAGTGACCGGCTGGATCATAAGAGTGACCAGCTTTCCGGTGGGGAGAGACAGAGGGTTGCCATAGCAAGGGCCTTGGTGAATGAGCCGCTGATACTGTTTGCTGATGAGCCTACGGGCTCTTTGGATGAGCGAAATGCTGCTTTCATTGAGGATATGCTCTTTCAGTTGGTAGATGAGAATCAGGTTGCCCTGATGCTCATCACCCACAACACCCCCTTTGCCTCGAGGTGTGACAGGGTCTACAGACTCCATAACCGTACGATGGAGGTCATCAAATGAGGCTGAAACTCTCACTCATGCTCATTGGACGAAAGCTGGGTATCAGCAGTAGCGCTGCAGCAAAAAGAAGGATTCTTTTTAATGTCCTGTTGATATCTGTAGTAGTTGCTGCCCTTGTCTTTGCCCAGCTTTTTGTCGTGTCCATGAGCCGCGGGATAGCCAACAAATACGCTTTACTTGGTAATGGGCACCTGCAAGTGCATGCGAGTGCAGACACCAAGATCCCAGAACTTGAGCATATCGTCGACGTACAGCTGGTCGCACAGACCTACTCCTTGATATACAGCCCCTCCAAGAACCTTATGGTTAGGCTAAAAGGGGTGAACAGCTCGTATTTTAATGACCTTCGTCAGGCTGAACTGACCTTGTTGGACACCCCTCTCGATACCAAAGGGTCTTCATTGCCGCAGATTTTGCTTAGCACCAGCATTGCTGAGAAGCTTGAGGTAGGCCAGGGTGATAGGGTTGCCCTGATGATGATCAGCAACAGCAGCTTGCGTCCCCAACTCTGCATTGTGGGAAACCTCTACGACTCGGGGTATAAGGAACTGGATGAAAATCTTATATTCTGTGACTTTTCTCTTCTGGAGAAGCTTTTTGCCTCCAAGAACGATACCTATTTCGAGTTGCTGCTTGATAGTAGTGATCTATCTGGTGTACGTGCCTCACTGGAGAAGGAAGGCCTCTCTGTCACCTCCTGGGACCAAGAGAATTATGCTGTGGCTACCAACTTAGAGACAAGCCGGCAGGCAGTGTTGGGTGTTATGATAGTCGTTGCCATATTGTGTGGGTATTTTATCAGTGAGCTGAGTAGGGAGCTTATCGAGGACGATAAGACGCGTATAGCCCTTCTGAAGCTGCTTGGAGCTGGAGATCCGCTTGTTAGGGGTGTCTATTTCTCTACAGTCATGTTGGTTACACTCATCTCCATTGTCTTGGGAACGGTAGCGGGTATCCTGTTGGGGCTTAATTTAGGATCAATGCTCCTCTTTCTTGCACAGAAATCAATTCCAGCCCTCTCATTCTATCTTCTGGACTTTCAGGTGTTTATTCCCTACCTGGATATTGCTATCATTCTTTTTGTCCTTGTCCTGGTCAGCTCGCTGTCTGTGATTTGGAGTCTGCGAAGGGTAAGGAAAATCCCTTTGCTGAGTTGTACACGCTTTGAATAAGTGCAGTTTTACTATATACTGCCTTCATGAATTTTGAAGTATTTGCCTTAGGGACTAGTGGCATGATGCCCCTGCCCAACAGATTCCTTACCAGTGCCATGGTAAGACGGGACGGAGAGCTCTTCTTGTTTGACTGCGGTGAAGGCACCCAGATATCACTGAAGATGCTCAACCTGAAATGGAAGAAGATCAATTCGATCTTTATCAGCCATATGCATGCTGACCATGTTACCGGTCTGCCTGGGATGCTGATGCTTTCCAGTCAAGTTGACCGAGATGATCCGCTTACCATCTACGGACCTCCTCGCCTAAAGGAGTACATAGATGCAAATCGTAGGCTACTGGACATGTATATCAACTATGAGATAATTGTGAAAGTTGCACACCCCGGAGTGCTTATCGACAACGATGAGTATACGGTCTCGGCTTTTCCGCTGTCCCATACAAAGCCTTGCACAGGGTTTGTAATGGAGGAGAAGCTACGCCCTGGTGAGTTTCACCCCGATCTTGCTTCTGGTCTTGGCATCCCCATGGGGCCGCTTTGGGGTAGGTTGCAGAAAGGTCTTCCTGTTACACTTGATGACGGAAGCGTCATAGAACCCTCGGCAGTGATGGGAGAGGCAAGGGAAGGGCGGAAGTTCAGTTACGTTACCGATTCCCTCTACCTGCCATCGATAGCGCATCATGTGAAGGGTAGTGACCTGTTGTTCTGTGAGGGTATGTTTGGCTCAGATATGGTGGAGACCGCACAAGAGAAGATGCATATGACCAGTGACCAGGCTGCGCGCATTGCAAAAGATGCTGAGGTCAAAAAATTGGCGCTCATACACTACAGTCCCCGATACAATGACTGGGAGCTGAAGTTCCTTGCTGAGGATGCTCAGCGGGTATTCCCCAATACAATACTTACCAGGGACCGCATGCGCTTCGACATCCCTCTCAAACGGTGACTATAGTACGAGCGTCAGGTCTCTAAAGGGGCAACGGTATGAGAGGATGTGGCCACAAGCCACTGTAGCAGGTTCTTTTGCTCTATCCCTTCATGACTCCTTCCCGCTCCTATTTCATCCAGTGAAAGGAGGATTTTGGGATAGTTGTCCTGTATAGACTGAAGAGGAGCTAGCTCTCGCCTAAGGGTATGTTCATCAAGAACTGAAGCTGATACCTGGAAATACGTGAGCCCTTCTTGCGAAGCTGCCACAAAGTCTACTTCCTTGTCTGCAAGCTTGCCGATGGAAACCTTGTAGCCACGTCGCCTGAGTTCAAGATATACGATGTTTTCAAGCTGGTGTCCTATATCCGATTCAGAATTCGCCAAAAGATTGTTTCTCAACCCCATATCTACGATATAGTACTTGCCCAAGGTCTTGAGGAAATTACGGCCCTTGATATCGTATCGATCCACTTTATAGAAAATGTAGCTGTCCAGTAAAGCCTGGAGATAGGTATCTACCGTATTGACAGAAATTTTTCTGCCGCTGGAAATGATGGTATCACAGATTTTCTTTGTGGAAATGGGACTTCCTATACTACTTCCTAAAAACTTGATGATTCGTTCAAGTAGCGCGACATCAGTGATGGCCTTGCGTTTTGCCACATCTTTTATCAATATCGTAGTATAAATCCCCTCGATATAGGTTCTGATGACCGAATCCTGCTGGCTAAGCATCGGTACATAGGGAAAAGACCCATAGGCAAGGTATCTGGTAAAGGAAGTCATGGGAGTATCTTTACCTGCATGGGTAAAATCAAGGTATTCGCTGAAGGACAGTGGTAACATCTGAATCTCTACGTATCTACCTGACAGCAGTGTCGCCAACTCCCCTGAGAGCATATACGCATTTGATCCTGTGATGTACAGATCGACGTTGTCTTTGATGAATAGACTGTCAACTGCCTTCTCGAATCCTTTGCATTGTTGGATTTCATCAATGAAGACATACGTATAAATATCGCTCTGCAATAAATTCTTGATATGACGATACAAAGCATGGTAATCAAGGAGATCTTCATACTCGATTTTCTCAAGGTTTATCGATATGATTTGCCTGTCTTGTACGCCTTGCTGCTTAAGGTAATCGATGTATAGGTCAAGCAGTGTTGACTTGCCACAACGTCTGACTCCGGTAATCACTTTGATCAGATGCTTTTCACGCCAGGAGATCAATTCGTGTAAGTACTCTTTTCTCTGTACTAGCGACCTTTCTTGGGTTTTCATAGGGTATAGTATAGCATAAAATTGTAAATATGTTATAGTTTTGTCTTTCCATAGAAAAAACAGTATAAAAACTATACTTTTTTCTGAAAAATGTATTTCACATAACAGGACAAACTAAGTAGAAACTCATGGACTACGCCGATACACTTCTGATAAGTCCAAATGTTCTTACCAATAAGGATACAACTAGGCGTTTTCGTCCTCCTCTTCTTCTTCGTCGTTCTCATCATCCTCTAGCATGCATGCTGAAACTGCTTCATGCAAGAGAAGCGAGCTGTCCAGTACCCTTCCATTCCTAGAGGCGAATCCAATCTGTAGCGAAGCTCCAGAGAACTCCTTCTTACAGCTTTCCAAGAGGGAGAGGGTGAAGGAGCGTGCTTCGTCTGCATTATAGAATGGCAGTACCATCGCTAACCTATTGTTTTCAAGGGTGAAACTGTATGCCAGTTCACCACAGAGCATGATCATTTTGTTGGCTATCTGTTCGGCCGGGCCTTTGTTCACATCAATGAGCACAAGGGTCAGGTCATAGTCCATCTCCTGTGCATTTTCCAACTCGGCAGAAAGAATCGAACTGAAATCATTAGTATAGGTATAGACAACTCTTGTCCGTTCGTCCGACCTTAAGGAGGTTGGGGCTGCGTTTAGCGGTTCTTCATAAGCAGGTTTCTCGGTCTCCTCTCCTATGATCGGTGCCACCTGCTGTGCATCAAAGGTATCTGGCTCTGGCTGTTCATAAAACGACACTGCATCGAATGCCTGAGTATCTTCTACCTGCTCTACCTTGGAAAGCGTGGGCTGCAGGACCTCACGAACTTTTGGGGACCCCTTGATCCGTTCATCTTCAGGAGTCAGGGTCTTTTCGGTGTTTTTGTATTCGTCTGCCAAGTTCTGGCTGAAAATCATTTCATCGGAATGACGGTGCAAAGGGTCATCACCGGGGAAAGTGTATAATGGTTTGTCATAAGCATTGGGTGGAAGCTTGTCAATTTCATCTGCCAAGTCCTCATCACGCTTGCGTGCAACAAGAACTCCAATCTCTATCATAATCAGTCCGATCAGCAAGGGGAACAATTTTATCAGTACTTCATACATCTGTTCTTGGTTGATGGAGTAGAGAGGAAGCAGATACCTGGATGCTACATAGAGCAAAAGCAGTAAGACAAAAACAGTTATGAACAAGCTGAGTAATATTTGACGGCCATAGTGCTTATTTTCAGACATTAAAACCTCCCAGTGCAAACTTTACACCTATACAAAGCTATAGTATCATACTTAGCATTAAAGATGAACAAAAGCAAGGCAAGAAAATTAGGACTAATCTTCACTTTTAGCATAATAGTAGTATATTTTACCCTTCTTGGCCTTTTAGGGGAGGAAGGGCTACTCCATGCCCGTTCAATGCGGCGTGATTTGGAGCACCTCCACCAGAGACAAGAGATCCTTGTATTGCAGGTCGATTCCTTGGAACAGCAAAATAAGCTGATGTCATCACAAGATGCTTTGAAGGATGCAGCCTTTCGATTTGGCTATCAGATGGAAGGGGAGCAGGTGTTTTATTTCACAGATGAAGAGGATGGCGATTATGGGCATCAAGAGGCAAATACCCCATCCATATCGGAGAGCCAGATCTTTTCTGGATTTTCGAAGCCTTGGATTGCACTCATGGCCCTAGCCTTTTCTGTAGTGTTTACGATAGGATGGGCTATAGTTTCACAGAGGAGAGATAGGCATAGATGAGCAACGACCATGAAGAGGCTGAAGTCTTATACAAGCAACTTCCAGGAACACTTGAAAAAACGGTCAAGTTATTGGAAGAGAACAAGGTAATTGTCCTCCCTTGTGATACAATCTATGGGTTGTGTGCAAAGGTCGGGCCTGCTGAACAGGTCCTGCGGTCAATAAAATATCGCGGGGAGACAAAGCCCTTTCTTGTCCTCGCCACACTGGAACAAGCCAGACAGATATGCATCGTCCCCAAAGATGTTGAGGAAGCCTGGCCTTGTGCTCTCACTGCAATCCTGTCAAACCTTGATGGAAACGGTACTACTGCTGTACGTGTTCCAGCAGACAGTTTCCTGCAGGAAGTCCTCACCAAGCTAGGCAAGCCGATATACTCAACCAGTGTCAATGAGTCCGGCTATCACACCATAACCAACATCACTGACATCATCTTCTCTTTCAAGGATCGGGTCCCGGCTTTTGTCGTGGGGTCTGAAAATCAAGGGACAGTTTCCTCAACACTCATTGACTGCACGACCAAGCCGTATACCCTGGTACGCTGTGGCCAATATGACGCGTCTAGTCTGCTTGAACTCTAATCTTTCTTGCCTCCATATAGTACCGCTTCTCATTCGCTTCTCCCATGGAAAAGGTCTTTCTGGGTAACGCACTGTCTTTGATAATGGTTTCAAAGAAGGTGTCCTTGGATACATTGGGAAGGATGATGGCCCCATTGCCTTGCTTTGCTCCTAGCCCGGCGGTGACCTCCTCTCCGTGGATGTAATCTACGGTTGCCTTTTTCTGTTCAAGCAGGGAATCAATGACCACTTGTAGGGTTCCTGCTGCAATGTTCGCAACTGCCTGTGATAGGTTGAACAGGTAATACCCGTTCTTGTCACGGTAGCCAAAGCGTTGGAACTCACTCTTTTCGTTGATGAGCTTGTGGAGTGTAGAGAGATCAGGGACCTTCTCGATGACAACAAAGGAAGCGCATTTCTCCACCTCAGCCTTAAATGCTCCGAAGTTGATACCAAAGAGAACCCTATGGATAGGTTCGAAGGCAAGACCAGGATCGTAGATATTTTCCAATTCAACCATGGCGTACCTTGCCGGGTGGTTTTCCCACTGGTCTTGTGGGATGGTAAGCTTCACATCCTCCCAACAGCTCTTTGCTGTGGCAAGGCTGTGGTTTCCATCACCCATTGCATAGAGCAGAGGGTTTTCTGGATCAAGGTTACCCTGTATCTTTTCAAGTGCAGTGGCTATTGCAGCAAAGTCCTCGTCTGAATCGACGACCCAGGCACTGAGGGAGCCTCCCCCTGCCATGAGAGTTGTCTCATAGGCCTGTTTCAGCTGATTTTTTTTTGCCGCCAGGGGCTCTATGACCGATTTCTCATGGTCGCTGATAAGCACCATGATGTGAGGCAGCTCCAGAGGGGCATTCTTTCGGATTTCCTTTCTGGGGGGTATGCGGCTGAGGATCGTACCTTCCGTAGCCCTGATCATTGACCGGGAACCAACTGAGTAGTCATACTGCTCAAGGTCCAACAGGACCAAAAGGCCCCATCGGCCCTTTTCATAGGTGTTGGTGGTACGATGGACCAAAAAGAAACATTGCTCGAATGTATCAAAAAGGGAATTCTTCATATAGGCGGCCATGTGAGTGTTGATAGCCTCTATTCGCTTTTCTGGTTCTGCATCCTCCAGATAGGCTTCTGGGAAAATGAGGTTCAGTGTCGAAGGGTCGCTACCTACATAGGCTTGGGCTTGTTCCCAATAGGATTTTTCTGAAGTATACTGGTCACAGGCGACGACAGCCCATTTGGAGAGGTCCACTCCTGATTTGGGAAGAAGAATGTCTGCGGTTTGCAGACCTAGGTTTTTCAGGCGTTCTACTGTATTTGACATATCTGATCCTTAGTGTGTTTTTGTTATACGCTATGGTATGCCAATATATGGTATCCAGCAAGATAAAGTGAGAAAAAAATGAGCAAAGCGATTATCTTTACAGGGGGAGGAGGCCCGGACTCCCTCCCTACTGACCTTCTAAAGCAGGGGGATTACCTAATTGCAGCGGACAGTGGCTACGACATGGCAAGACAGCTTGGTATTTCAGTACACTCTGTCATCGGGGATTTTGACTCCACCCAGTTTGCACAGGAGGCCCTCGCCCTCGAGCATGAGCTGCATCCGGTTGAGAAGGATCACAGTGACACCTACCTGGCTATCGAAAAGGCCCTCAAGCATTGTGACGGGGAGTACGTTCTGGTAGGT
>WOYI010421510.1_pt2 | contig 36557 bp, 36 predicted proteins | sample 6423411 | NCBI WGS metagenome assembly WOYI01 (sample SAMN13441803, study PRJNA592873) | oil field metagenome | biome: oil field; feature: oil-well bore; material: oil-contaminated soil; isolation source: oil-contaminated soil from oil-well borehole | place: Germany: Wietze | collected 2016-10-18 ...
CAAGGTGGGGCTTTATACCGACCAAGATCGTCTGCGTGCCAAGGATCCGGACGGCCTCGTACACCCTACCAGTTTGGTCCACGACGAGCATCGGCTCGGTTGCGTTTTCGAAAATTTCGCGCCAGTAAAGATCGTTGGCCTTGGTATGTTCGCTTGTCATCGTCGTCCCTTATTTTCGCAGCACGTAAGACAGGCTCTGAAGCTTTCCCTTCAGACGGTCATCCATCCCCTCTTTTCCGAATGAAGTCTCGCTCATCACCTCGATTCTTGAAAACCCAGCCTCTTGGGAAAGCTCTACGTAGGTTTCTTTCAGGAGAGCGCCGGCGATGCATCCAGCCCAGGCTTCAGGGTCTTTTTGGACGTCTTCGGGCAAGGGAGAAAGCAGCACGACATCCGAAATGCAAGCCCTTCCTTCTGGCTTGAGCACGCGGTATATCTCTTTGAACGCGGCAAGCTTGTCCGGAACGAGGTTGAGGACGCAGTTGGAGATCACGACATCGACGCTCGCACTATCCACGGGGAGGTGCTCAATCTCGCCAAGACGAAACTCTACGTTGGCTACGCCAAGCTTGGCCTTGTTAGCGTTTGCCTTGGAGATCATCTCCGGGGTCATGTCCACCCCGATCACAAGGCCATGCTCTCCTACGCGCGCGGCAGCCAGGAAACAATCCAGCCCGCCGCCAGAGCCTAGGTCCAATACGACCTCTCCGGCCTGCAAGCTAGACAGCGCAACGGGGTTGCCGCAGCTCACGCCCAGGTTAAGTTCCCGAACGATATCTTCCTGTTCGCCGTAAGGGTTTGGTTTTGACTTGCAGCAGGTTGCTTGCCGTTCTTTTGCAACGCCTGCATAGAAACTTCTAACCGTCGTTTTAATATCTGCCTGTTCCACGTCTTGTCCCTTTTGCTCATGAATTACCTATACAAAATCCTGCATGATACCATTCTAATCTATTAAGAACATGGGGATCAATCAAGACGGCGTGTTGTATGCGGCTTGCCAAAATCGTCGTGGGGGACATCAACCAGCTTACGGGTGGCTATCTTTACCAAAAAAAGCTTGTGGATTCCCTAAGGAAGACGGGCCAGCACGCCATTGTTCCGCTCGGCATCGACGAGGGCAGGTGCGGATCGTCTACCCTGGGTTTCACCTGCTTGGAAAGCCAAGAAAAAGAATACGGGGCTTCCAATCTCCCCTCAAGCTCCTCTTTGCAGTATCGGTGGTACCCAATAAAGGCCTCCATCTCCTGATCGATGAAATGGGCCAGCTCCATACCCAGCTCGTTGTTCTAGACGTTCTCGGTAATCCTGACGAAGGCCTGTGGCGACTCCCAGAGCGTGACGTCGCTAAGGAAAACGCCTTTTGGGAGGCGGCCCTGAAGGCCGGCTTCGAGTTCTTTCCATAAAAACCCGGCAAGCAATTCGGCAGTCGGGTTTTGTGCCGTGAAGGGCTCAGTATCGTTTAGATGCCTTGCTTCGATCTTGGAAACGACCGAGCCTAGCGCCAGTTCAATCAAGGTAATGTCCACGAGAACCCCGTCTTGATTCAAGCCCCCTCCAGCGAAGACCGCACGAACCCTGTAATGGTGGCCGTGGGTGAGGCTTGCCTTTCCAAAGTCCCCCCTCAGGGCGTGCGTGGCGTAGAACTGAGCCTCGATGCCGACTTCAATCATAAGCGAACACTACTTGGAGCGCCTCGTAAGGACGCTTCTCCAAGAGCGAAAATGCCTCTTGCGCCCTGCCAAGCGGGAAGGTGTGCGTGATCAAAGAACCCAGCGCAAGGCGCTCAACCAGCGTAAGGGCAAGCTGGATTCTCCGGGCCTTATCCCACCGTCTAGAAAGAAAAGGCGGCAGAAAGGAAACCTGAGAGCCTTTGAGAGACAATCGGTTCTTATGAAAGTTTCCGCCCAGGTGTAGGCTTGCCGCTCGCGTTCCGTACCAGGACAAGACAACAACCCGCCCGTCGAGTCCGGCAAGAGAAAGGGCAGTATTCAGGGTGTTTGGTTTGCCCGAAGCCTCGATCACAATGTCTGCCCCCTCCTCGCTAAGGGCCTGCCCGAGCGCTGCCAATCCTGCCTCGTCCGGGCCAAACGCGGCATCCGCCCCAAGAAGGCTTGCCGCTTCCCTACGCGCTTCGATTGGGTCGAGCCCGAACACCTTCTCGGCGCCGGCCAGCTTGGCCAGCCCGACAACCAAAAGGCCGACCACTCCAAGCCCGAGGACTACGAGTGTCTCGCCGAGGAGAAGGCTTGCATCCCAGAGCCCGTTCAATGCCGTTTCGGCGTTCGCCGCGAACACTCCCAAGCGAGGCTCGAGCCCTTCCGGCAAGGGGTAAGCCTGGGCTTCTTCCACAAGGAACGCCCCTTGGTGCGGATGATGGGCAAAAACGCGCATGCCGGGCTCTAGGCGCTTCACGCCCGGGCCAACCTCAAGAACCTCGCCAACAAGCGCGTATCCGTACTTTATAGGGTAGGAAAACGACCCGGAAACCGTTGGGAGCGTAGGGTAAAACCCTTCGGGAACTTCTCCTTTGTATACCAACAGCTCTGTCCCGGCGCTAATACCCGAATACAACGCCTTGACAAGCACTTCTCCCGCCTTGGGCGGGCCGACGCTCTCCGAGCGAAGAGCAAGCCTTCTTGGGGATTCGACCCAAAGCGCACGTGCTTCCATGGCAGACGGTACGTTCCGTTCAGCTCTCTTCCTTGGGCCAGAGGTTAAACTTCTTTACCCGGTACTCGAGCTGTCTCCTTGTTATCCCAAGTTCTCTGGCAGCCTTGCTCAGCACCCAGCGGTTCCGGGCAAGGGCGCGATTGATCTCGCCAAAATCCTCATCCTTGACCCTTCCTGCGCCCATGAGCACCTGCTTGCGGCTGCCACGTTTCTTTCCCTGGAAAGCCTCCTGGATCTCGACAGGGAGATGCCCCAAATCGACCACCTCATCGGCCATGACAAAGGCATACTCTAGGACAGCATGAAGCTGCCGCAAATTGCCTGGCCAAGGGTACCGGGCCACGAAGGCAAGCAATGCCTTGCTCGGGCGCTTTTTTTGGCCGTACCGCTCCGAGAGGGACTGCACGATGCCCTCCACGAGCCGCCCCGCTTCGCTCTTTCTTTCCCGAAGTGGCAACAGGTGAAGCTTCGCCGCGTTCAGCCTGTAATACAGCTCCGGGCGGATGCGCCCTTCCTTAAGGTCTTGCTCTAAGTCATGCTCTGCAGTCCCCACGATGCGTACATCGGCATCCAGCACATCTTGCCCGTCTTTCTTGGCGAAACGCTTGTGCTCCAAAAGGTCCACAAGCTTGGCCTGAACACCCAAAGGAAGGGCTCCTACCCCTTCAAGTACCAGCGTCCCCCCGCAGGCAAGCTCAAGCTTACCGTACCTTAGAGGGTCTCCTTCGGAGCCAAAAAGCTCTTCCTCGACGTCCTCCGGAGGAAGGTTCTCTACGTCGAGAACAAGAAATGGTTCGTCTTTCCTTTGGCTTAGCTCATGCAGCCTTCTTGCAAGCGTCGTCTTTCCTGTGCCGCTCTCTCCCACAATCAAGACGGGCAAACCCGAGGAGGCAAGCTTCTGTACGATGCAGGAGTCCGGCAAAAACGGCTCTAGAGTAGCATTGCGATTGCAAAGCATTCCGCCCAAAGACTTCAGTTGCACCTTGAGCGATTCGAGGCGTAGGTTTTGTTCCGCGAACTTCTCCAAGAGAGTGCCCAGAATCACCACAGCTGCCTTTAGGAACTCCAGCGCCCCAAACTCGCCCCCCGGGATGGTCTCAGGGCTAAACGTCGCCACGACAACCCCTAGCTTCACCCTGCTCGCCCCCCGAATCGGCATAAGCAGGACTCGAATTGGAGCGTCGCCATCTTTGAACATGAGGGGCAAAGATTCTTCAGGCTCGGCAACGACGGCGACTCCCGTTCGGAGGGCGTTAGCCAGTATCCCCTCGGAAGAAAGCTCCAACCGAGAGGCAGGCTTGAGGCGTTCCCCATGAAAAAAGGCGCTTGCAAAAGAATGGGAAGAAGAATATGAGAGCCAAATGCCTAAGTCCTCAAAGGGCCAGTAAGCCAAAAGGTTTTGTGCCCATTTCGTTGCGAGCCGCTCGGGCAAGTCTGAGGGGTTGACGTCACGCAAGAACTGGCAAAGCCAGGTAAGGGTTCTGTTGCAATGACCAAGGTATGCTTCGCGTTTCATAAAATATATCCCTTGTTTATCTCTTTGCTGATCGTTGAGACATGATTTTCGCCTAAAAAAGACGCCCCCTGGCTACCAATGTTTAAGAATACCACTTCCTTACAGCTTACAATAGGATCTTTGCAATTCTTTGCTCGAACACCTTGGCCAAGCAGCACATGCGGCCTTGGAAGGCCGTAGCGAAAACCTCTTCCCAGGATGTCGGAGTATCGTGTATGCTAATAAATATCTTTGAGTACATCGAATGATTCACCTTGATCCTAGCGAGGAGTGGCTGTGCCAAACTTTATCGTCCAAGAAAGAGACCAACGCTTCCTTCTCTTTGAGGTTTTGAACGTTCAGTCCCTGTTCTCTCATCCGAAATTCTCCGAGCTTTCCGAAGATGTTGCCTCGATGGTCCTCGATGAGGCGCAAAAGCTGGCCACAGAGGTCGTTTACCCTACGCTTAGCACGGGAGACAAAGAGGGCTGCCGTTTGGAAAACGGGCAGGTCTACGTCCCCAAGGCTTTCCATGCGTGCTACAGGGCTTACTGCGAGGCCGCCTGGAACAGCATAGACATCAGCAAAGAAGCAGGCGGTCAGGGGTTTCCGAGGATTTTGGGCACCGCCGTGCGAGAGTGGTTTTCCCACAACTTCGCATTCCTTAGCTACCCAGACCTTACCCAGGGTGCATCCCATCTCATCGATGGCTTCGGCTCCGAGGAGCAGAAGAACAAATACCTCCCCGGTATGGTTTCTGGCAAATGGGCCGGCACGATGTGTTTGACCGAGCCGCAGGCGGGATCGGACGTAGGCGCCCTCACAACCAAAGCCATCCGCCAGCCCGACGGAACGTTCCGAATCAAAGGCACGAAGGTGTTCATCACTGGCGGAGACCATGATTTAACAGAAAACATTATCCATCCCGTGCTAGCGAGAATAGAGGGCGATCCCGCTGGTACGAAGGGCATTTCTCTGTTCTTGGTTCCCAAATTTCTCGTCAATAAAGACGGAACCTTGGGCAATAGAAACGACTTCGAAATAGGCAAGATCGAAGAAAAGCTCGGCATCCACGGCAGCTCGACCTGCCTGATAAATTTTGGCGATAACGGTGAGTGCTACGCCGAACTTTTGGGCAACGAGCGCGAAGGCATGAAAATCATGTTCTTGATGATGAACGGCGCAAGGCTAAGCGTCGGGATGCAGGGCGTTGCCAGCGCTTCCGCCGCTTATCTTCACGCGCTTCAGTACGCCAAGGAACGTCTTCAAGGGACTTCGATCGAACGCTTCAAAGACCCGACCGCCCCTCGCGTCCCGATCATCGAGCACCCGGACGTCAGGCGGATGCTCCTTTGGATGAAATCCCACGCCGAGGCTATCCGTGCGCTCCTATACTTCACCTCGTTCTGCCTTGACAAGTGGGAAACGGCCGCGAGCGAAGAAGAAGGGGAGTCTTGGCGGGGACTGGTTGAAATCCTAACCCCTGTATGCAAGGCGTTCGCCTCGGAAGCCGGCTTTCAGGTGGCCGACATGGCGGTCCAGGTGTACGGCGGGGCCGGGTATACCCAGGATTACCCCGCGGAGCAGCTCTTGAGGGACTCGAGAATCGCGCCGATCTACGAGGGGACAAACGGCATCCAGGCGCTCGATTTGGTCGGAAGGAAGCTTGCGATGAAATCTGGCGCCTACTTTAGGGGGCTCCTTGAACACATGGGGCAAAGCTTAGGCGAGTTCGAGGAAACCCCTGCAACGGCCGAGATTGCGAAGGCTGTACGCAAAGCGCTAGGGCGCATCGAGGAGGCGGCCTTTATATTCATGCAGGCCTCCGCCGAAGGAAGGCTCGTCGTTCCGTTGAGCTATGCGCATCCATTCTTAAGGATGTTCGGGACTGTAGTGTGTGCTTGGCTTTTGACGTGGGAGGCTGCCGTGGCAGCCAAAAAGCTTGAAGAAGCAAAGTCTGCCGGGAAGGCGCTTGAAGTCGGCGAGGATAAAGAGGCCGCCTTCTACCAAGGCAAGCTACTTTCGGCGCGTTATTTTGCGACCAACGTCCTGCCGCAGGTTGAGGCACTTTTCCAGGGCATTCAATCGCAGGATTTGTCCATGGTGGAGATGCACGAAGAGAGCTTTGCCTAGGATCATACAAACAAAGACAACCAAGCGGCTCAAAGTGGAGGCAGGCAAGGGGATATTCTGCCATGGCAAGGGTCCGGAAGGCTCGGTTTTCAGGTATGTTTTATCCTGGATCGATACCCAAGCTGGAAGCCTTTTTTAAGGAGACGTTGCAAGATCTTGAGGGCCTAGGTTCGGTTCCGGCCAAAGGGGCGATCGTTCCGCATGCCGGATATGCCTACTCTGGCCGGGTCGCCCTGCAAACGCTCGGGGTCTGCCGGATCCCCAAACATGTCGTCCTCATTGGGCCAAACCACACGGGCCTAGGGAAAAACATTGCGCTCTCTAGCGTCGATGCCTGGGAAACTCCCTTTGGCGACGTTTTATGCTCGGAGCCCTTAAGGAGGCTTTTGCTCGAGGCGTGTCCGCTGATCGAGCTTGACGACACGGCCCATCTCAATGAACACTCCTTAGAAGTCGAGCTGCCCATGCTTGCCTACTTCCACCCGAAAATCGAAATCGCGGCGCTTTGCCTTTCCATCCTTAGCAAGCCCCATTTAAAGATGTTAGGGGGAGCCTTGGCCAAGGCGCTCAAAGAGGCCGAGGGAGGGGCGATGATCGTTGTAAGCTCGGACATGAGCCACTACGTTAGCGAGGCAGAGGCCAAGCGCTTGGATTCAATCGCCCTGGAGCCCATCCTTCGGCTGGATGCAGAAGGGCTTTACGATGCGGTTTTGGCGAACGGCCTTACGATGTGCGGGTTTATCCCGGCCACCGCTCTTTTGTTCGCACTCGAGGCGTTCCGGCCGGTCAAAGCGAAGCTCACAGCTTACGCCACCTCGGCGGAGGCCACAAAAAATACCGAAGAGGTGGTGGCCTACGCGGGCGTCGTGTTCGTATGAACCTTCAAAGGGCGGGGCCTTTGGTGCCCCTCCTTTTTTTGGGCAGTCTACTTGCCCCCTACGCTCTTGATGCCCAAACGCTCCGGGCCCCACAACCTAGACCTCCAAGCCTAGGCGTTCCACACCCGGCTCTTCCAAGGGTCACGGCTCCTCGAGCCAGCCCTCCAAGCGTCCCTTCGCCCGGCTCGCATGCTCCAAAGCTCTCCTCTCCAGCACTTAGGACACCTTCCCTGCCAAGGCCTCACGCGCAACCGCTCCCTAGGGCAACCGCCCCAACCCTTTCTCCTCCTAGGATGCAAAGGCCGGGCCTTCGGCAAATGTCCGTTCGCCCGCCCGTGATACGCGAGCCGTCCATCCCCAAATCGAGAACGCCCTCACCTAGGTTCTATCCTCCCGCCATGAGGCCGCCCGCAGTGCAAGCGCCTCGCACGCCGCCCCTTCGTATCCGGCCCCCGAACGTTCGCTACCGCCCTTATTAGAGCGCTAACAGACGAAATAGGCTAGGCAAAAAAACGATTTCTTGGAGGTTGCGCCGAAAACGACGCCGATACCGAGGCTTTTCCACCCCAGGCGGGCAAGGCCTTCTTTATTTCATTGCGGGACAAGTTTGGCAAGCTTATCGTTTGCTTGGGCGAATATCTTGCCCATCGCGTGGGTCGAGCCCGTGCTTCCAAGGCCAAGGCAACCACCCGCGAAGCCGACACGCATACAAGAAAGCCCCAGGGGCTACTGAGGCTTTCTTGTATAACCAAAAAACGGTTAATTCTTGGTCAGACTCTCAAGCCCGGTAAAGCCTTCCAAAAGCTTCGACGACGGCTTCTGGCCTGCATCTTTGGGGCACTTTGCCAAATTTGCATCGGTGTGGCACGTCCCCCCGCAACCCGGCTTCGCGTTAGAGCAGTACTGGGGCATCGCGGCCAAGGGGCTAACTACAAGAACAGCCGCGCCTAAGCCAAGCCCTAAGTTTTTTAACGTCACTTTCATCAAGGCACCTCCTGCGAAATGGTGGATTGAAGATATGTATGTAAATTATTATATACAAGCTCTTTTAGGTCGTCAAGCCTGCCTATCTTACAGACGATTGCCTCCTAATTTTCTTGGTTTGCTAGCTTTGAAAGCCTGGTATCGAGAAGGATTCCCTTGGCCCTGTCGAGATCGACGAGCGCGCGCATGTACTGGTTCTGAGCCTGGGATAGCTGGGATTTCTGGGCAATCAGACGCTCTTGCATCTGCAACACATCGAAGGACGTAGAAAGGCCGTAGTGAAGCTTGCGCTCTTCCTCGGCAAGTCGCCGCTCGCTCAAGGCCACCGATACGGTTGCCGCATCGACCTGGTCTTTCGAGCTCTCCACCCTCCGGATAATTTCTCTGAGCTCTGTCGCCACCTGCTGCTGGATCTGCGCCTGCTGGGCGACCGACTGTTTGATTCGCAAGTCTGCCTGGGCCAAGTCTGCCTTGGCGGCCCTGTTCCCTATGGGGTACTCAAACTGGAGCCCCACCACCCATTCTGGAAAATCCGCGCTCCCTAGAACGTCCAGGCTTTGGTTGTAGCCTCCCTGAAAACGCTGCGGCAAGTTCTGAAAGCCTCCTAACCCGCCTAACCCCAAGATATCGCCCATCCGCTGGTTGCCAGAGAGCCCCTGCAGGGAGTAGCTCGCCTGGAGGTTCAACGCGGGCAATGTTGCGTTCTTTGCAACCTTTCGGGCCACATAGCCGCCCTTTAGGTTTAGCTCGTTCGTAATGACCTCCACCCGCTTCTCGAGCGCCACCTGGACCGATCGAAGAAACGACAGGTCAACGTCCATAAGTCTTGGCTTGTCCACGGGGAAGACCGATTTTTCCCACAACGCGGCGCCCGGAGGCAGGTTAAGCATCATCTTGAGCTGCTCGTCCATGTCTTTGATCTGCTTTTTGGCCGCGATTATGTTGCTCTCCCTTGCGGCCACCTCGGCTTCGGCCTGGACCACCTCGACTTCTGGAAGCTGTCCCAAACGGACCCTGGTTCGGTTTTCCTCCAAAAGCATCCTTGCCCGCTCCCTGGATTCTTTAGCCTCATCGAGCTGGGCGTAGGCCAAAACCAAGTCCCAATAGGCCTTTTCGGTCTGTTCGGCCACCTGGATGGCGCGCTGCTTGAGGTTTAAATCCTCGACCTCTGTCTGTATCTCCGCAAGCGTGATCCGAGAGCGCGTCACATCAATACCAAAACCTTTTAAAAGAGGCTGAGTTAGGCTAAGCCGAGTCATCGCCCGGTATTCTGGGTTAAGGAATGAAACGGGCGCGTTCGTAAGCGTTCGGGTGTTGTCGAACCGGAACTCGAGCTGCCCGCCCACGGGGATTCGCTGCCTTAAGCCTACGCTTACCCCTAGGGTCTCCATCCTCGTGCCGGCAATCGTCGTAGAGGTCGGGAATTGGTTGTTGTCGAAGTTCGCCTGCCCAAACGCGGTCGGGTCAAAGATTCCCTTTTCAAACGAAATCCTAGTCTTCTGGATCATTGGGTCATACCGTCCCACCTGAAGCCCGAGGTTGTTCTCGAGCGCCAACCCTACCACGTCCGCCACGCCAAGATGAATACGGTCTTCCTCGAGACGCTCTAGAAGGGCCGCGTACGGGTCAGAAACGGCGAGGGCGCTCCCCGAAAGGGCCACGCAGGCCATGACACCCATGAAGGCCATGAAAAACCTGGACTTGCGTTCCATAAAAGACATGACCGGCATGAAAGCGGGCACTTTTTTGGGCCAACGTTCCATTTCAGTTCCCTTAGGCGGTATGATAGTCTCTAGACAAAAAAATAAGCCAAAGTACGCTTTGGTAAGCTATCCAACGAGATGCGGCGCGGTTTTTCTCAAACAAACGCCTTCAGGCCAAAGTAGCACATGCAGCCCAAGAACGCAAAAGCCGCGGGCACCCTGTATATTGTCGCCACGCCGATCGGAAACCTTCAAGACATCACGCTTCGGGGCCTCGAGACGCTACGGGTCGTTGACACGATTCTTGCCGAAGACACCCGCGCTACAAGGAAGCTGCTGAGTCATTTCGGCATCAAAAAGCCGCTTGAAAAGTTCGAGCGTTTCAGCGAAAAGTCCAAAGAAGCTAGCCTGATCGAAAGACTATCACAAGGCGAGTACATTGCGCTCGTAAGCGACGCGGGAACGCCCGCCATCCTCGACCCAGGGGCCTCTTTGGTGCTGGCCTGCCACAAGTCTGGCATCACGGTCGTCCCCATTCCGGGGCCGAGCGCGTTGACGGCCGCGTTGAGTGCAAGCGGCCTGATCGAGGACGGGTTCGTGTTCTTTGGCTGGGCGCCCAGAAAATCAAACGAACGCAAGGCGTTTGGGCTCAGGGTAAGTCAAGCCCCCTTTCCGTCCGTCTTGTTCGAGGCCCCAAGAAGGCTAGCCGGGCTTCTGAAGGCGCTCGTCCCAAGCCTCGGAGGGCAAAGGGCCTTCATCGCCAGGGAGCTCACAAAAATCCACGAAACGCACTATTTTGGCACTCTCGAAGAGCTTGCGGCACAATTCTCCAAAGAAGGCGCGCCGCTCAAAGGAGAGCTGGTCGTGGTGATCGAGGCGGCCAAGCGGCCCTTCCACGTCCTGCAAGAGCCCGAGCCTTTAGGCCAAGCAGGCACGAAGGCCACGGCCAGAGCACTCTCTCGAATGCTTGGGCTTACGACCAAGGAGGCCTACGGCATCCTTCAGGCCGTCCGAAAAAGAAAAGACGCTTAAGCTTTCTGGGGGGAGGCACTGCCGTCCAACGAGGATAGGTCGGCCAAGACCAGCTCTACCTTGGCGTTGGCCTGCTCGAGCTTTCTTTTGCAGTAGGCAAGAAGCTCCGAGGCACGCTGCACGAGGGCGACGAGCTCTTCGATGTCCAGCTCGTCGCCCTCGATGGCCTGTAATATCCGCTGGACTTCCTCAATGGCCTCTTTGTAGCTCGCAACGCCCTCGGGGACATCTTTGGTTTTGAGCTTTGCCATGTATAGACTCCTTTCTTCTGTCGGCGCAAAGGAAGGGAGAACCCGGATACCCCGCCCTTTGGCCCTTTCTTTTCAGGATACCATGCCGCCTTTCATGTTGACGTGGCCGTCCAGTCCCTGACCAACGGAGAAGGCCTTGAGCTTGTCGTTGCTTATGACCATTATCTGGAGACGGGCCGCAGACATCCCCATTGCAGCTACTCACACCCCTCCCACGATAGGCTAGACATTCACCCCGCGTGGCATGCACCCATTCTGTATGTTTCGATAGGCGGGACATTCTTGTCCAGCATGAAAGGCCGTAGCATGGGGCATAAAGCAGGCCTTTGCCTTCCATGTAGTCAGTCGCCTTTATTTGCGCTATGCTTTTCTCCATCGGCGTCTTCTTTTTATTTTTAACCGCCTGGAGGGCTTTCGCATGGACCAAATCGGGTTCGTGGGTCTTGGCAAGATGGGGCTCCCCATGGCGCTCAACCTCTTGAAGGCGAGGTTCTCGCTCTCGGTCGTTTCCCGCTCGAGGCCGCCCGTCGAAAGGGCGCTGGAGATGGGGGGCAAAGAGGCCCCTTCGCCAAGGGCGCTCGCAATACAAACCAAGACCGTCATTACCTGCCTGCCTGATCTCGAGGCGCTCGAGACCGTCTATTTGGGCACAGATGGGCTTTTTGAAGGTGCAAGGCCAAACCAACTCTTCATCGACCACTCGACTATCTCGCCAAAATTGGCCAGGACGCTTTTTGAAGAGGCAAGGCAAAAAGGCGCGGATTTTCTGGATGCACCGGTAAGCGGCGGGCCCGAAGGGGCTAAAGCGGGCAGCCTTAGCATCATGGTGGGGGGAGAACCCTCGGCGTTTGAAAAGGCCAGACCAATTCTTGACGTCCTAGGCAAGCATATCGTCCATTTCGGGCCGCCAGGGGCCGGAAGCATGGCCAAGCTTATAAATAACATGTTTGTGGGCATCTTGAACTTCGCCGTTGCCGAGGCGTTTTTTTTGGCCGCAAGGGCCGGCCTTGATGCCGAAACGCTCTACGCGACGCTCATGCGCTCGACAGCAAAAAGTGCCATGCTCGAGCGGAATTTCCCTTTGTTCCAAAAAGAAGACTTCGCCCCGCGCTTCAGCATGGCCCATCTCTTGAAAGACCTAAGGCTCCTCCAAGAAGCCGCAAGCGACATCGGGTTTGTCCCGGAATCGCTACAGCCGCCCCTTCGAGCCGTTACGCAGGCAGTGGAGGGAGGAATGGGCAAGATAGACATTTCGGCAGTCACCATGCTGCTTCAAAAGCTCAACCCCCGATAGGCGAGAAATTCACGCCGCGCGGCATGCACCTACTCCCCATGTATCGACAGGCTGGACATTCTTGTCCCGCCATGAAGGGCCGTAGCGTTTTGCCGAGTCCGCCGGGCTAGAAAGCCGAGCCTGCCTTTTTCCCGCGGCGATATCTGGCATTGTATGATTTTTCTTGCTGATCTTTTAGGCATTGGTCTATTGACTTTTCTCCCAAAACTGCGCTAAATTGTTTTGTAAGACAAACTTTTTGGGCGCGCCAAACCTTGACGATGCTGACTTCAAGCCTAGAAGACTACCTCAAGGCAATCCTGATCCTCGAGCGGCAGAAAGGCGCTGCTAGGCCCGCCGACATCGCAAGGGTCGTACGGGTAGGAAGGCCTTCTGTGAGCCTAGCCCTAAGGAGGCTCAAGGGAAAGGGGCTGATCTCCCACGATGCCTACGGAGACGCGACGCTCACGCCAGAAGGAAGCAAGGCCGCAAAGAGCGTCCTTTTCAGGCATGAAGCCTTGAGCGTGTTCTTTGTCAACGTCCTTGGCGTTCCAAAAGACCAAGCTAACGCGAACGCCCACAGGCTCGAGCACGCCATCGACGATACGGTGCTCGAGCGCCTCGTCGCTTTTACCAATACTCTGGTTGCGTGTCCTGGTCCGCTTGAAGGCCCGCAGGGCTTCTGCAAAGAAGAAGCCCGACCTTACGATCTTTACGGTGCCCCTTGCTTCAACCCGCATGAAGATGCAACCCAGGAACCGCTCGGCTAGGATGCGCAAGCTAACAGACATCCAACCGGGAACGAGCGTCATTCTCAAGGAAGTTTTGGGGGGCAAGCGCCTCCAGACAAGGCTCATCGGCCACGGCCTTCTTGAAGGAAGGGCATTTCTGGTGCTCGAGCGCTTGGGTCAAGGGGGGCCCGTGCTGGTTGAAATCGAAGGGAGCAAGCTTGCCATAGGAAGGGGCATAGCAGAAAAGATCCTCGTCCAGCCCGAAGAGGGCCTAGCTGGGCTTTTCGGATAGCCGTCATGCTGAAGGCCGCGCTGATCGGCAACCCAAACGCGGGAAAAACGACGCTGTTCAACGCGCTGACCGGCGCAAGGCAGCGGGTGGCCAATTACCCCGGCACAACGGTGGAGCGAAAGGAAGGGGGGTTCCAAGCCCTGGGGGAGGATGTCGCGCTGATCGATTTGCCAGGCATCTACGACCTCACGCCGCTTTCCCCCGACGAGGCGGTTGCCAGGGCCGCGCTGATCAAAGAAAGGCCAGACGTCATCGTCCAGGTGCTCGATGCTTCCAACTTGGCACGCGGGCTTTATCTGACGCTCGAACTTTTGGCCCTCGAAACACCGCTCGTCCTTTGCCTCAACATGCTCGATGTTGCCGAGGCAAAGGGGGCGCACGTGGACCCAAGGGCGCTCTCCAAGCTTTTGGGCGTCCCCGTCGCCGAGGCAATTGCCTCCAAGGGCGTCGGCATGGATGCGCTCAAGCGCACGATCCGCGAAACGGCCAAGGAGGGACGCGCCCCTAGGGCACGCGTGGCATACGGCGAGCCTCTCGATTTTGCGCTCAAAACGCTCCAGAGCACGCTCGAGGCCGCCCCTTCGCTGGAATCGGACTTTCCCGCTTCCTACCTCGCCCTCAAACTCTTGGAAGGCGACGAGCTCCTCGCCAAGGCCATTCAAGGCGGAGCTGGGTACGCTCCGCTCGAGGCCGCGTTTCAAGCCATTCGGGAGCAGATTGGCCAGAACACGGACATGATGCTCAAGCAAAGGCGCTACGAAAAGGCATCGCAAATCGCCAAGAGTGTTACCCTATTGGCCCCCAAACCTGCCCAAGAAGCTGCGGGCGACAAGCTGGATCGTTTGCTCTTAAACCCGAAAGTAGGGATCCCTGCCTTCCTAGTCATGCTTTTTAGCGTGTTCGCCCTGACATTCCTTCTAGGCAACCCTTTGGCCGAAGGTATCGAGCGCATCATCGGCGTGCTCGGCGCGTGGATGATCGGCGTGCTCGGGACGGCCTCCCCGCTGCTCGCATCATTTTTGACGGACGGCGTGCTGGCCGGAGTCGGGGCGGTGCTTACGTTCCTTCCGCAGATCGCCATTCTCTTTTTGGCGCTCGTGGCGATGGAAGATTCCGGGGCCATGGCCAGGGCGGCCTACCTGCTGGAGGGCTGGATGTCCAAACTAGGGCTTCACGGCAAGAGCGTCATCCCGATGGTGCTCGGGTTTGGATGCGCCGTGCCCGCGATCATGGCCACAAGGATTGTCGAGTCCAGAAAAGAGCGGCTGATCACCATGTTCGTCATGCCGCTTTTTAGCTGCAGCGCAAGGTTTCCCATTTACGTGTTGATCGTAGCCGCCTTCTTTCCAAAGCCTTTGCAACCGCTAGCGCTGTTTGGCGTGTACATGCTAGGCGTCCTACTGGCCTTTTTGATCGCGGTGCTATTCAAGGGGGCCTTCGATAAGGAAGAAGAGGGCTTTTTTTTGCTGGAGATTCCACCCTACCGCATGCCATCCAAAAAAACGCTCATTTTCTTCACCTGGCAGCGCGTAGGCCAGTTCCTCAAGCGTGCGGGTACGATCATCTTCGCCTTCAGCGTGCTCATGTGGGCGATGAGCCGGTTCCCCTCCCCTCCCGCAAGCGAGCTTGCAGCCGTGCCGGAGGGGATGAGGCCTGCCTACCGGCTCGGCTACTCGTTCACTGGCAGGCTTGCTAAGGGCATCGAGCCCATTCTAGAGCCCATCGGGTTCGACGGCAGGATTGGGATGGCGCTTGTCGGGGCGACGCTCGCCAGGGAGATCTTCATCTCGCAACTCGGCATCGTCTACGCGCTAGATGCCCCGGAAGGAGTAAGCCCAAGCCTAGCGGACCGGCTACAGAAAGACTACGGCCCGCTCACGGGCGTTTGCCTGCTGCTGTACTTTTTGATCGCCAGCCCTTGCGTTTCGGCCTCCATCGTGATGACCAAAGAAAGCGGCTCACCCATGCTCGCCTTCTTGCAGGCGGGGTTTTTGTTCGCGCTCGGCTACGCGGCTGTGTTCGTGGCGTACCGGATCGGCCTGATGCTCGGGGCCTAGGTGTATGGCGGGACATTTTTACCTCGCCTATCGGGGGGGGGTTTTGGTGGCTCCACGATGAACGAATGGCATAAACGTGCGAACAGGGCCTAAAAGTGGGACGTTCAATCTTAATCTTGGGGGGCGTTCGTTCCGGCAAAAGCAGCCTTGCGTTAAGGCTAGCAGGAGATGGGGCAAAAAAAGCCTTCGTTGCAACGGCCGAACCGTTCGATGAGGAGATGCACCGGCGCATAAGGCGTCATAAGCTAGAAAGGCAAGACGCATTCCTCACGATGGAAGCGCCAGAAAACCCAGGGGAGGCCGTTGCATCGCTTTCGGAGGGCATCGAAACGCTCGTTATCGATTGCATCGGCGTATGGCTTGGCAACCTCTTTGCCAAGCGTGGCCTCGAGGCAAAGAACGCCCCGGAAATAGAGGGCCTTCTAAGCGCTCTTAGAGCTTTTGGCGGAAACACCCTCGTCGTCAGCCAGGAAGCAACCATGGGGCTCGTCGGAATGGACCCCCTCACCCGCGCCTACCAAGAAACGCTCGGGCTCGTCAACCAACGCCTCGCGGCCCTCGCCGAAACGGCCGTCTTGATGGTGGCTGGCCTGCCGATTTGCCTGAAAGGGGGGCTTTAGAGCGAGGTAACTTCGTAGCCTTCTTCGGGTGGGCGCGAAAGCACCTTGACGGCGATCCTTTTTTGGCTGAGCCGTTCGATCTCTTCGAGCACCCCCCGCTCCTCTTGCTCCAATAGCTTGGCAAGCTCCTCGCTCAAGGCAAGAACGACCTTTGCGTAGGGGGTACGGAGGGCTTCTTTTTTGAGCGCCCGGAGCGCCTCGTAGAGGATGACGCTGGGGGATTTGATGTAGCCGTTGCCCCGGCAGTGCGGGCAGGACACGCTCATCATACTAAGGAACGACTCTCGGGTGCGCTTCCTTGTCATCTCAACGAGCCCAAGCTCGGAGATCTTGAGGATCGTCGTCCTGGCCCTGTCGACCTTGAGCGCATCCTTGAGTGCCGAGAATACCTTTTCCCTGTTCGTCTCGCGTTCCATGTCGATGAAATCAAGGATGATAATCCCGCCCAAGTTGCGAAGCCTCAACTGGTAAACGATCTCCTTGATCGCTTCGAGGTTCGTCTTGAGGACGGTATCTTCAAGGTTATGCGACCCGACAAACCCTCCGGTGTTAACGTCGATCGCGGTAAGCGCCTCCGCCTCGTCGATCACGATCGAGCCCCCCGACTTCAGCCGTACCTTACGTTTTAGCCCCTCCTTCAGCCGGGCCTCGATACCCCTGACCTCGAACAGCGGCTGGGTCCCGTCGTAGTAGACGAGCGGGGGAAAGGGGATGTGCGGAAGCGTCGTTTCGATGAAAGTAAGGACGTTCTCGTAGGTCTTTTTGTGGTCGACGATGATCCGTTCGACGTCAGGGCCTACGAGGTCGCGGATCGTGCGAAGCTCCAGACGCAAATCCTCAAGCAAAAGCGAAGGCGCCGGCCTTTTGTCTTTCTGCTCCAGCAAAACCCTCCATAGGTTCAGAAGGAACTCCATGTCCTGCCTGAGCTCCTCTTCTTTCGCGCCATCGGAGGCGGTGCGCGCAATCAGCCCCCCGCCCCCCGCCGGACGAATGGCGTGGAGGATATCCCTTAGCCTTCGCCTTTCCGCTTCGTCACCAAGCCGCCTTGAGATGCCCACGTGGTTGACGGTAGGCATGTACACTAGGAATTTGCCGGGTAGCGTCACCTTTGAGGTAAGCCTTGCACCCTTTGTGCCCAGGGGCTCCTTGGTCACCTGGACGGGGATTTCCTGGCCCTCCTTGAGGAGGTCTTGAATCTTCGGCCTGCCTTGTGCGGCGTGGGCTTCTTGCGGCGGTTGGGCTTCGGGTTGGAGATCCCCTTCCCCTTCCTCGATGAACTCCAGTTCGTCGACCCCCTCTTCTTCGGGGAGCTCGAAGAAGTCTGAGACGTACAAAAAACCGGCTTTTTCGAGCCCGATGTCTACAAAGGCCGCCTGGATGCCCGGAAGAACCCGGACAACTTTCCCTTTGTACACGTTCCCGACGATGCTGCCGCTACCTTGGCGTTCCAGGTAGAACTCGACCGGCAAGCCGCCCTCAAGCAGCGCAACCCGAGTTTCCTTGCCCGTAACATTGATGAGAATTTCTTGGTTCATAGGGTTCCATTTGTCTATCTCTTTGTCTTATTGTAGCAGGTTTGAGACTCCGGACGTTCCAAAGAACAGAAAGCCGACGAGTGCGAGCACAGGCAGCAGGATCGGGATTGAGTACTTCATGATGTACCCAAGAAAGCTTGGCGTAGGAACTCCCAGCGATTCGGCAATTGATTTTACCATGAAATTGGGGGCGTTCCCGATGTAGGTCATGGCGCCAAAAAACACGCAGCCCATCGATACGGCCTCGATGAACAGCGCGAGCTCGGGCGTCGTCAGGAACTCGTTCATGTGCGCGCGGTTGTCGACGCTTTTACCGAAAAGCCCGAAGGCGGCGCTAAGAAAATTCAGGTATGTAGGCGCGTTGTCCAGGAAACCGGACAGTACGCCCGACCCAAAGTAGAACTGGAGGGGATGGGTGAGCCCAATGTGCCCGGCGTTGCGCTCTAAGTAGTCCAAAGCGGGCATCATCGTCGCAAAGATCCCGGCAAACAGGATGGCGACCTCTTGAATGGGGTGAAAGTTGAAGGCGTTTTTGGTTAACGCCTCCTTGTTGGCCGTCTTGAGGGCCAACAAGGACACAAGCACCATGAGCCCGGAAGTGGCAAGCGTGACGACCTCGACCGAAAGCCCAGCCCGAACGAGCGGGTTTTGGGCCAGCACTAGCGCAAGGATCGCAAGAAGCCAGCCGAAGTTGCGCTTTCCCATTAGCACGAAGTTCTTTCCCTTGGGCATGACCATGCCGGGCGCGGGGCTTTTCTTTCCTTGCGCTTTCGGCGCCATCCGCTCGAAGAGGTAAAAGATTAAAAGGATAAGCCCCACGGCAAAAAGCCACACGAAGACAACCCGGTCGAAGAGCCAGAAAAACGGAACACCCTTTAGATAGCCGAGGAACAAAGGAGGGTCGCCGATGGGCAGAAGGCCGCCGCCCATGTTGGAGACGAGAAAAATAAAGAATACAACGTGGTAGGGGCGTATCCGGCCTTTGTTGATCCTTAAGTAAGGCCGAAGCAGCAGCATGCTCGCTCCAGCCGTCCCCATAATGTTGGCAATCACACAGCCTATGCCCAAAAGCCCCGTGTTGAGCATGGGGCTTGGTTTGGCCTGGATGTCTAAATAAATGCCGCTCGCGACGATAAAGAGCGAACCCACCAAGGCGATGAACCCTGCATACTCGATTGCGGTAAGGGCCAGCTTGTGCGGCCCGTAGTGGTGGGTTTCGGGGGTGTTGAGAAGCGTTAGGTAGAGGACGACGACGATAAGCCCCAACACCAAAGAAAGCAGCGAGTAGACTCTTTCCCAGAAATGCGGGCTGACAAGCGGGACGAGCGCGATGCAACCGAGCAGGAACGCGAATGGCAGCGTCCATAGAATAGGAACATCCGGGACGTGCATCGAACTCCTTCCTTTAAGCGTTTCGTGATAGAATATAATATCTAAAACAAAAAAGGAACCAATCGGCCGCTCCATGGTGAAACCGCTGTCCACACTCTCGCAAGAGCTAGGCGATGCGCTGGGGGCAAACAAACAAACGCTCGCTGTGGCCGAGTCATGCACGGGGGGGCTTTTGGCAAAGGCTGTCACGGACATCCCCGGTAGTTCCGCCTACTTCATGGGTGGGGTGGTCACCTACAGCAACGCTTCCAAAATCAAGCTCCTTGGCGTCGACGTTGCAACGCTAGAGCGCTGCGGGGCCGTAAGCGAGCCCGTGGCGCTAAGAATGGCCGAGGGTGTTCGCGGCCTGCTCGATGCGGACATCGGAGTCGGCATCACCGGAGTTGCGGGCCCAGAAGGAGGAAGCGTCGAAAAGCCAGTGGGCACGGTCTATATCGCCTGGGACATCCAAGGGGCGTTGAGCGTTCGCTTGTTCCAGTTCGGCGACATCGGGCGGAGTGCCGTACGCGAGGCCGCGGCCGAATCCGCAATCGAAGGCATCCTGGAGGCCCTTTAGCGTGCGAATGTTCACTGCATTCGAGCTGCCCGATTCGCTCAAGCGGGCGCTCGGCTCCTTTCAAGCATCGCTAAAGCAAGCCATCCCGGGGCCGGTTTCTTGGGTTCGCGAAGAAAACTTCCACATCACTGCATGGTTTTTGGGGGAGACGAACCCAAACGACGCGGCCTGTATCGAGGCTCGATTAATGGATGGCCTTGAGGGCATAGCGCCGATAGAGGTTCACCTAGGCGGGTTTGCCTGGATGCCCGGGGCAAAGCCAAGAGTGTTGTATATTGCCGTAAAAGACCCAGGGGCCCTCCAAGATGTAGCCTTGAAAGCCAAAGACGTCCTTTTGGAGGCCGTGCCATCGCTTGCGTTCGACAAACCCTTCCTTGCGCACGTCACGCTAGGGAGGGTCAAACAGCCAACGGCCAAGCTTGAGGCGCTGCTTGGGCGGCTTCCTGTCGAAACGCCCGAGTTCGAACCGTTTGTGGTCCAAGGCATAGGGCTTTTCGAGAGCAACCTTTCGCCCGCTGGGGCAAGGTACAGAAGGGTTGCGCTTGTTCCGTTCCAGCAACACCGTTTTATTGCATAACAGCGCGCAAAAGGAGTTGAAGGTGGCACAACCGCAGACTGAAGTCCGCTCGAAGGCGCTCGAGGCCGCTGTCGGCAAGATTGAGCGCCAGTACGGCAAGGGCTCGATCATGCGAATGGGGGAAGTCGCCCATGAGCAGGTAGAGGTTACTCCTTCAGGCTCGCTCGCCTTGGACGTGGCCCTCGGTGTAGGGGGTATCCCTAGGGGCCGGATCACGGAGGTTTTCGGGCCGGAGTCTTCCGGCAAGACAACGCTAGCGCTTCATATCATCGCCGAAACCCAGAAATTGGGCGGGGTGGCAGTTTTCGTGGACGCCGAGCACGCCCTCGACCCGATCTATGCAAGGAGGCTGGGCGTCAAAACAGACGAGCTACTCATCTCTCAGCCCGACTACGGCGAGCAGGCGCTCGACATCGTAGAATCGCTCGTCATGAGCGGTGCGGTGGATATCGTCGTAGTCGATTCTGTCGCCGCGCTCGTCCCGAAGGCTGAAATCGATGGCGAGATGGGCGATACGCACGTGGGGTTGCAAGCACGCCTCATGTCGCAGGCGTTGCGCAAGCTCACGGCCGCCATCCATCGCTCGAACGTCACCGTCGTGTTCATCAACCAGGTCCGCACCAAGATCGGCGTGATGTTCGGCAACCCAGAAACGACCACGGGCGGGAACGCGCTCAAGTTTTACTCTACCATCCGAATCGAGGTACGCCGAATCGGCCCGCTAAAAAAGGGAGACGAGCAGGTTGGAAACCGCACGCGGGGAAAGATTGTCAAGAACAAGGTCGCCCCGCCCTTCAGGGAGGTCGAGTTCGACATCCTTTACGGCGAGGGCATCTCCAAGGAAGGCGAAGCCCTCGACATGGGCACCGAGTTGGGCTTGGTCGAAAAATCGGGCTCTTGGTATGCCTACGAGGGCGAAAAGATCGGCCAGGGCAGAGAAAACGCCAGGCTCTACTTAAGAGAACACCCAGAGATCGTCCAGAAGGTCGAATCGAGCATCTTCGAGCGGCTCCACATCGTAAGGAACCTGGGACAAAGAGCCCAAAAACAGGAGACGAACTCCTAAGGAGGCGTTTGAAGCCCTATGGAAGCCGTACGCGAAGCATTTCTTAAATATTTCGAACGGCGGGGCCATACCCTGGTCAGGAGCGCTCCGCTCGTGGCAAAGGACGACCCGACGCTGCTGTTCGTCAACGCGGGGATGGTTCCTTTTAAAGAGTATTTTACCGGCAATAAAACGGCGCCGTTTCGAAGGGCAACCTCTTCGCAACGCTGCCTTAGGGTCTCCGGAAAGCACAACGATTTCGAGAACGTAGGCAGGACGCCTCGCCACCATACGTTCTTCGAAATGCTGGGAAACTTCTCGTTCGGGGATTATTTCAAGGAAGAGGCCATCGCGTTCGCCTGGGAGTTTTTAACAAAAGAGCTCGGCCTTCCCGAGAAGAAGCTCTTTGCGAGCGTATACGTCGACGACGACGAGGCGTACGCGCTATGGCAAAAGATCGCCGCCCTACCCCAAGACCGGATCGTCCGGCTGGGCAAGGAGCATTGCTTCTGGGCGATGGGAGACTTTGGCCCTTGCGGGCCCTGCTCGGAGATTTTGATCGACCTTGGAGCATCGCGCTCCTGCGGCAGGCCAGACTGTGGCGTGGGGTGTGATTGCGACAGGTACCTGGAGCTTTGGAACCTTGTGTTCATGAGCTACGACCAAGGCCCTTCCGGCGCCATTGCTCCATTGCCAAAACCAAGCATCGACACCGGCATGGGGCTCGAGCGAATCCTGTCCGTCGTCGAGGGCGCGCCGAGCAACTATGAGACCTCGCTGTTTACCCCCATCCGCAAGACATTGATCGGGTTGCTGCACAAAGAGCCCGATCTTGATAAGGAAGCACTGGGAACGGCCTTTCGCGTCATCTTGGACCACAGCCGGGCGGCTAGCTTTCTTGTGCTGGACGGAGTGCTTCCAGCTAACGAAGGCCACGGCTATGTCCTCAAGCGGATCATCCGAAGGGCGCTTCGGTTTGGCAGGCTGCTTGGGCTGACGGAGCCTTTCTTGAACCGGCTCGTCCTGCCCGTCGCGGAGGTTTACGAAAAGGCCTACCCGGAACTCACGGCTCAGCTTCCGGCAATCCAGGGCATCATCCTTAAAGAAGAAGAGCGCTTCTTGGAAACGCTCGAGCGTGGCTTGAAGCTGCTGGAAGAAGAGGTTGCCCGCATTGGTTCCTCTGGAACGCTTCCTGGCGAGGCGGCGTTCCGGCTGTACGATACCTTCGGCTTCCCGCTGGACCTGATCGATGAGCTCTTGAAAGAGCAAAACCTTGGGTTCGACAGGGCCGGTTTTGAGGCGGCGATGAATCAACAGCGTGAGCGGGCCCGAAAAAAGAGTGCGTTCGGCCGCTCCAACCTCCTTGCCTCGGCCAAGGAAACGGCCAAACCCCGAGAAAGCACATTCATCGGGTACAATACGCTCAAATCAAGGGCCCGCGTGCTCGAAGTCCTTAGGCCTTCCGACGCTGGCGACGAAGCGCTCGTCGTGTTCGACGAGACCCCTTTCTACCCTCAAGGCGGCGGCCAGCTGGCAGACCGAGGAGAAATTCTTGCCGAAGGGTTCTTGGGGCATGTCCAAGACGTCCAACGTCAAGACGGCAGCATTCTTCACCGGGTACGGCCCCTCAAAGGGGAGCTCAAAGAGGGCATGGAAGTCGAGCTCAAGGTCGACAATGACTACCGAGAGGCCCTCATGCGCGCGCATACGGGCACCCACTTGCTCCACAGCGCGCTGCGCAGTGTGTTGGGGGAGCACGTCCGGCAGGCGGGATCTTTGGTCGATGCCGACAGGCTTCGGTTCGACTTCACTCATTTTGCTCCCCTGACAAGCGAGCAAGTTAAGGAGGTCGAGGTGCTAGCCCAAAAGACCATCCTTCAAGACCTCCCTGTTCGCATCGAGGAGACAAGCTACCAAGACGCGCTCAAGAGGGGGGCTCTCGCCTTCTTTGGAGAAAAGTACGCGGACGTTGTCCGTGTCGTCGAGATTCCCGGGGCGAGCATGGAGCTCTGCGGAGGAACGCACGTCGGACGGACGGGACAGATCGGGCCGTTCCGCATCGTGCAAGAGGGTTCTATCGCCTCGGACGTCAGGCGAATCGAGGCCTACGTAGGCCTCTTGGCGCTCAAACACGTCCAAGAAGAATCATGGCTAATAGAAACGATCGCCTCAACGCTCAAAACGACACGAGGGGAACTCTTAAAAAGCCTTGAGGGCGTGCTTGGCGAACTAGACCGCCAACGCCGGCTCAACGCCTCGCTAAAACGCAGGCTATTGAATGCCCGCGCAGAGGAACTCCTTGCCGCCAACAAGCGCTTTGGTGATATACACTTGGTTTCCGGCTTTTTGGACGGTGTCGATATGCAGGGCTTGAGGGAGCTTGGGCTTTTGCTCCAAGAACGGCTCCCCAATTCGATTGCCGTCCTCGGGGCGGAGCATGAAGGCAAGGGTTTTTTGATAGTTCAAACCCGCGGTCAGAGCCCTAAAAACGGAAAGCCGGGCGCCCGGGCCATTCTGGACGCGCTCCTTTCGCGCATCGGGGGAAAAGGCGGCGGCAGGGAAGACTTTGCACAGGCGGGAGGGCTTGACCCTAAAGCCCTTCAGAGCCTTCTGCTGGAAGATCTCCCTGAGGTTCTTGAGCGGCTGGGGCTTGGTTGAGGCCTTCTGTGTCTTCTTCGCCGTTGTCCACGCCTTGCGGCTCGCCTTGATCGCTCAAGTCAGTCTCTGCGGGCGGGGGCAAAGCCCTTTGCTCTTGTTCGTAGTCTCGATCGGCCTCGGTTTGGGAGGGGGCCTCTTTCTTCTCCTCCTGCCCTTCGGCCGCTTTTTCTTGCGGAACAAGCGCGCCGGATTGTTTGGCAGAGGGCTCTTCTTGCTTGGGTTTGGAGGCCCGCTCTTTGGACTCCCTTTCGCTTAGGCTGGTCAAAAGCCTCTTGGCATCATCGGTATCCTCCGCTTCCGGATAGGTTGATACAAGGTGCTCGAGCGTGCTTTTGGCCTTTTGGACATTGTTAGAGGCCTCGTAGCATTTAGCCAGGCCAAACAACGCCTTAGGAGCATAGCGTGAGGAAGGATACTTTTGAACGAGCCAGCCGTAACGCTCGCTCGCCCCTTGAAAGTTCTTACGCTTGAAATAAAAATCCCCAATTAGTATCTCTGATTTCGCAAGGCTTTCTATGCAGCTATTGAAATGACTCCTTGCCATATCGGCCCAGATCGAGTCTGGATAGCGAGAAAGGAGCTCGCCGAACGCGCTGGAGGCGTTCCTGGCCGGCGTTTGGTCTCTTTCGGCCTTAGGTTTTTGGTTAAAATAGCACATACCGAGTAAGTAATAGGCGTAGGGCGCATCTTTATGGGAAGGATGGCGTTTGATGAAATCTTCCAAGTACGCAGAGGCCTCGGCGTACTTTCCTTGGTAGTAGTAGAGCTCGGCCAGACGAACCTCGGCCATAGTTGACTTTTCGGAGAATGGAAACTCGAAGATGACCGCCGTGAATTTTCCCTCGGCCTCATCGTAGCGCCCCTTAAAGAACGACGAAAGCCCCTCTTCGTAGAGCTGGTCCACGTTCTTTTTGTGCGTAACGGGCTTAGTTTTGGCGCACCCGGCCGTAAGCCCGAAGCTCACCACTGCACAACACAAAACTATCCGTGAAAGCGCTTTTCCGGACATTGCATTCACCCAGCGTGCTTAAAGATTTCCATAGAGTTTGAAGTTTCCTAAGGAGGGCCCGTAGCATTCCTGCCTGCCATGAGGCGTTCTTATTAACAGGCTAAAAGAGTTTCTTCCCGTTGTCAACCGCCCGGCGGTGCAAAACGGCGTGAATGAGCGGCCGCTAAAGACGGACTCGGCGGAATTGCTCAATGCGTCTTCTTTTCTTTGGGATCAGAAACGCAAGCACGACGCCCGCCGCAAACCCCCCTACGTGCGCCCACCAAGCGATCGAGCCTGCTCCTGCCATGGACGAGCCCATACCATAAAGGAACTGCATCGCAAACCAAAGGACCAGAAAGATGGAGGCGGGGATATTCACAAACGTCAAGAAGATGAACACGGGAACGATCGTGAGCACGCTCGCGCGGGGGAACATCACAAGGTATGCCCCAAGCACTCCTGCAATCGCCCCGGAGGCGCCCACGATAGGGGTGGCATCGTAAGGGTTGATCGCCACTTGCAAAAGGGCAGCGCAAGCCCCCGATACGAAATAAAGCAACAGGAAGCGTCCGTGGCCTATTCTGTCCTCTACGTTGTCGCCAAAGATCCATAGAAACCACATGTTCCCCAAAAGGTGCAGGAGGCCCCCATGGAGAAACATGGAGGTCATGACAGGAACAGCTCTCTCTTTTAGCCCCGCTGCAAACGCGAAGTCCCTGGCAATGAGCCCGTAGGTACGAAAGAAAGGCTCCATTTGACCCTGGGGCACTCCCATTTCGTACAGGTAGACGAGCACATTCGCAAGGATCAAGCTAACCACTACGATCGGAAACGTATACGAAGGGTTTGAGTCGCGAATAGGGATCATGGGATCAATCCATAAGGGGGCTCAACAGAAAACAAGGGACATAGAAACCTATGCCCCTTTGTCGAACCGAACCAAGCGTTCAGCTACTTCTTCATGATGGATTCTTTCAGCGCCTTCCCTGCACGGAAGATAGGGGTGGACCTACCGGAGATCGTAATTTCTTCGCCGGTTTGCGGGTTGCGCCCCTTGCGCTCTTTCCGTTGAGACACCATAAAAGACCCGAACCCTGTCAACGTGACCTTTTCGCCCTTTTTTAGAGCATCGGTAACCGCCCCGACAAAGGCGTTGACGAGCGTTTCCGCCGCGCTTTTCGTCACGCGGGTTTTTTCGGCAAGTTGTTCGACCAGCTCTGCCTTCGTCATGTTCCCCCCCCTAACTAAACGTTTCTGTTTTCCGTTTGTCTACACGAACCTAATCAGCCACCCTCTCTTAAAAATCAAGGAAGACCAAGGATTTTTAGGAAACTCCTAGCAGCAGAAAGCCTTCGTAAAACCCTCAAAGGGCTTAATGCCGGCCTTTTCCTGCTCCTTTGCCATTTACGCATATTTTTTGCGGAAATTCAAGCTTTTTCTTCTAGTTTTCGGCTTTTCTGAAGGAGAAGAATCGAGGTAACATAGAAGGCAACAATTTAAGGGGGGTTTTTTGTGCAAACATCCCCTACGCTGAGCACCCTCGGGCGAGATGTCCTGGAGCATCTTGCCGCCCTCGTTCGTTTCGATACCTCAAACCCTCCGGGGAACGAGCGGGAGGCATGTCTGTATATCGCCCGTATCCTCGAAAGGGAAGGCGTCCCCTTTCAGACGGTCGAGCCCTCCCCTGGACGAATAAACCTTGTGGCCAGGCTCGAAGGAACCAAGGCCAAACGGCCCTTCTTGCTGAATGCCCATTTGGACGTTGTACCGGCAGAACGGGAAAAGTGGCGTCACGACCCTTTCGGTGCGGTCATTGAAGACGGATACCTCTACGGCAGGGGTACGCTGGACATGAAGCAGATGGCGGCCATGGCCCTTGGCATCCTCGTTGCGCTCAAGCGTGAAGGGACAAAGCCGCCTAGAGACCTGATCGTGGCATTCGTGGCCGACGAGGAGGCTGGCTGCGGCATGGGCTCGGCTTATCTTGTGGCCCGTAACCCCGACTGGGTTGATTCAGAGTTCGGCCTGACGGAGGGCGGGGGGTTTGTCCTGCCCATCTTGGGCAAGACGTTCGTTACCGTTTGCGTGGCCGAAAAAGGCGTGTTTTGGGTTCGGCTGCACGCCTTTGGCAAGCCGGGGCATGCAAGCGTGCCCACGCCAGAGAGTGCCACGCTTCGGCTTGTCCACACGCTCGGCAGCCTGCTGAACCTCCCCCTTCCTCTGACCCTTACCCCCCCAATGCGGGCGTTTTTTGCAACACTAGGGGAAAAAGGCCCGTCGCCTTGGCAAGCAAGGGCGTTTATCCGGGCTATGCTGCGCACCAAAGGCTTGGAGCGCTGGCTATTGCCCTTAACCCTCAAAAAAGGCCCCGATTCCCATGCACTCGGCGCGATGCTTCGGAATACGATCGCGCTCACCCGGCTCGAGGCTGGAGTAAAGGAAAACGTGATCCCTTCCTCGGCAAGGGCGGACCTAGACTGCCGGCTACTTCCAGGGGAAACGTCCGGGCCGTTCCTCGAAACGCTGAAGGCGTGCATTCCCAAAGAAGACAAAGAGCACGTACGCTTCGAGGTCCTCCAGGACCAAGGAGCCTCCGCATCCCCTGCCGAATCCCCTCTTTACCGGGCGATCGGGAAAACGATCGAGCATTACCTTCCAGAATCCGGGCCGATCCCGTTCCTGACGCCAGGATTTACCGATGCCCATCACTACAGAAAACTCGGCATGACGATGTACGGGTTCATACCGATGGAAGCCTCCTCGGGAACAGAGTTCGTCCGGCTGATCCACGGACATGATGAACGCATAAGCTTGAAGAACATCGATTTCGGGGCTACCGTGCTGATGGAATTGACTAAACGCATGCTGTTCGAGGTATGATCAAGCCATATCCTTCGATCGGAAAAAAACCTTTCTAAAATTAAAAAGGAGGAGAGCCATGGCCCGTGTCATCAAGCCGCCGCTGGGACTTTGGCTTTTGCTAGCGATGCTCCTGGCCCCCTTGGCCGCCATGGTGCATGCTACCGAAGGCTGGAGGGCGTTTGCCGAGGACCCGAAGCATTCCAAATTCATCGACGTCGAGGGCGTTCGAACCCACTATATCGAGATGGGGTCGGGCAGCCCCGTCGTCTTCGTGCATGGCCTTGGCGCTTGGAGCTATTCCTGGCGCAAGAACCTCGAGGTCACGGCCAAGCTAGGATACCGGGTGATCGCCGTAGACCTCAAAGGGTTTGGCCTAAGCGGTAAGCCGGAGCCTGTCGCGAAGGAAGACTACTCGGTGGCCGACCAAACAAGGTTCTTGAAGCGCTTCCTAGAGGCGCTATGGATCGGGAAGGCGGACATCGTGGGCAACTCTATGGGTGGTTCCGTTGCGCTGTACTTTGCGTTCACCTACCCGGCTTCAACCAACCGGATCGTCGTGGTAGACCCGGCCTGCTACAAACAACGCTTCCCTTTGTTGCTCTGGGCCGTCAAAGCCCCCGTATTCGGCCGAATGTCCGAGGTATTCATGGGCCGCACCACAGCCAAGATGGTTCTCAAGCAGGTCTATGCCGACCCCAAAAAGATCAGCGATGACATGATCGAGGCGTACGCCATGCCCCTTTCGCTCAAAGGGGGCAAGAGAGCCTTTCGGATGGCGGCGAAACGCCTGTTGCCCCAAGATTACGACCGCGTCGTCGCCGCCTACAAGCAGATCCAGGCGCCTGCCCTCGTCGTTTGGGGGGAGAAAGACGGTTGGGTTTCGCCCGACATGGGAAGGCGGCTCGCAAAGGATCTTCCCAATGCCAGGCTCGTGATCATGAAAGGCTGCGGGCACATCCCCATGGAAGAATGCCCTCAAAGGTTCAACGAGGTGCTCTCCGCCTTCCTAAAGAAGGCGCCCAAAAGCAAAACGCCTTAAAGCAAGGCCTCGATCGCGGAACGCTTGCCTATTTTTTCTTCTTTGACCTTGTGCTGCAAGATGGCGGCGGCAAGGGCCTCGCGCAAGGAGGCGAACGTCTCGATATTGGCCAGCTCGACCCCCAAATGGGCGAGCGTTTGGGCCATTTTGGGCGAAATTCCCGATAGGAAGGTCCTTCCTCCAAGAAGGGCGGCCGCCTCCGCCGTTCGGATCAGGCTGTCGGCCACCTGCGTGTCCACGAGCGGAACGCCGCTCAAATCCACAATGACGGTTTCGGACTGCGTTACCACGATCCGCTCTAGCAGGGCTTCCATCACCGCCATCGTCCGCTCGGAGTCAATCGTTCCGACCAGCGGAAGGACAAGAATGCCTTCCCACACCTCCGTGATGGGCGTGGAGAGCTCTCTAATAAAGCGCTGCTGCGCCTCAAGCGTTTCTTGGAGTTGTGCGTTCGTTTCCTCAAGCTCTTTGAGAGCCTCCTTGGCAAAGATCGGGCGGTCTTCTCGCTCCTTCGCATCTTGTTTTGGTACGACCTCTAGCGTGCAGGCCTCCGCCCCAAGGGCTTGGCAGGAAGTCTCGATGCAATGCATTTCCTCCTCCCCCTTCAAGACCCCGAAGAAGCCGGCGATCATTCCGCAGGCAAAATCACAGGCGGGCCGCCCGGCTTCAACACCCAAGCGCTGCATCGCCCAGGCCTCTGGCAGGTCTTTCCCCTCGAGGACTGCTCGGCCCATCCCCTCTTCCAAGGACTTGAGCTCGACAACGCCACCGCCCAGGGATTCAAACGTGGCCAAGAGCTTCTTCAGGCCCTCTTCGCCCTTCTGAGCCTCGCTGGCCTCTACGAGCCTCTCGGCTACGGACCGGCCGTACTCTTTCCCGGACTCGTAGAAGATCCAGGCGGCCTCGGCCTCACCCTCGAGCCCTGCGATCGTCTGTTTTGTCCGGAATAACCCCCTGGTTATGGATATAAGGAACCGCCTGTCGCCAAACGCCTCCAATATGCCCCTTTGGGCTGCCTTGATTCCTTCTTGGTCCGCCATGGAACTATTCCCTTCTCCTGGTCCGTCACATTCCAAACTTATCCAATGTAGGCCACCTTGAGCGGCGCTTGCAAGAGACCTCCTAAAACACGAGGGCCTTGGTGCTCTCGAGCGTCAAGCGCGCCAAGTCGGCCATCGTTCCCGGCCGCACTCCCACGACAAGCTCTCCTTCGCCGATGCCCTTGGCCAAAAGGCAGGTCCCGCAGGCAATCACCTCGGCGCGCTTCTGGAGTAACCCCTCGATCTTTTGCCCAAGGTTGAGCCCTTCCAGCCCATCGGGCGAGTTTTGGTTCGATTTTGCCGCAAACACGCCGTCGTCAAGCAAAAAAAGCTTGAGCTTGGCCCCTTGATCGACAAGGCTTTCGGCAAGCCGAAGCGCGTTCATGGCCCTTAGCTTGTCCGGGCCGACGTCCAGCACGAGCAACACGAAGCCTTCCATAAGGATTTTCCCCGATTATTTAGATTAAGAAAAAAAGTCCGAGCGCCTCTTTGAGGTTTTTCCCGCAACCAAAGAAACGCTCCCTTAAGACCATCGCCGGGTTCTTCCCCTCGGCCATAAGCTCCATCAGCCCCTCTAAAAAGACCTCTTCGCCGTACCCTCGCCTTTCAAGCCCTCTTTTGGATGCATCGACAAGCGCCTTGGCGAGCTCTGGTAGGTCCGCTTCCTTGATCCTGCCATCAAGCCCAAGCCTTGGGACGGTTCGGTAGAGCGAAACGAACGCCTCCTGAGGAAAACCGTCCAGCAACCCCTCGGCCTCTTGGGTGGCCTGCTCATCGTAAAGAAGCCCCACGAGCAAGGCCGCGGGAGCGAGCACCAAGGCCTTTGGAAGGCTATCGGCCCCCCGCACTTCGAAGAACGTCTTGACCCGGACTTCCGGAAAAACCAAAGACAGATGGAGCACGAAATCCGAAAGCGTCGGACGACGTCCACCGAGCCCCTCTTCTAAAAACCTTCGGAAAGGGATGGGAGGCACGGGCAAAAGCCGGCCTTCTTCTTCTAGAAGGATGATTGGGATGTCGAGAACGTAGTCTAGGTAATCGCGAAGCGTTACACCTTGGCCCATGAGGGAAGGGACAAGCCCGCACCTGTCGGGGTCGGTATCTTGCCAGATCGCCGCTCGTTCGGTCTGGTAGCCGTTTGGCCTTCCTAAACCGATCGGGGAGTTCGCAAACAGGGCTTGGTAGACGGGCGTCAGACGAAAGCAAAGCCTCACCTTCCGAAGCAAGTCCTGTATGGAAGTATAATCCAGGTTCACCTGGATCGTGGCCGTCCGCTTCATCATGTCTAACGCCCTTGAGCCTTTTTTGGACAGATAGGGCGCCATGATGCCGTAACGCGGCTTAGGAACCGTCTCGATCGCGTAGCTCGGACTCACCGGATGAAGGCCTGCGCCTAGAAATCCAACCCCTTTGGCAAGAGGATGCCCGCTTACCTCCTGTAAGAACGCTTCATGCTCGTTCCGGCATTCCAGTAGGGTCTTAAGAGGAGAGCCGCTGAGTTCGAGTTGGCCTCCCGGTTCTAGGGCGACCAGGCGGCCCTCTTTCTCTAGGCCGATGAGCCTCCCCTCCTCACAAATGGGACCATAGCCGTGCGAACGGATGAGGTGGGTAAATATAGGAAGAATATGATCGGTGTAGCGAATCGCCTTAAGGGAATCGCGAAGAACGCCCAGCGCCTCAAACTCGATCCCAATCCTTCGCTCTTCGGAAGGCTTTACGCCGTCTTTAAAGTATTTCTCGAGGTCTTGGATGCTCTCCAGAATTCGGTTACCATGCTCTAGGGTGATCTTCGTGGACATTCCTTCTCCAAACTCGCTTCTTGTCCTTAAAGGCTAGCACGGAAGGGTGCGAACATGAAACAATCGGGCAGCGATAGGCTTCTTTTTCTCATCGATCCTCCAAGCAAGCTAAACCCAAGAACCGACACAACCATCGCGCTGATGGAAGCGGCCATCAGGCGTGGGCTTTCGGCGTACTGGTGCGAGATTGTAGACCTAGAAGCCCGCAACCATCTCCCCTTCGCTCGCGCAAAAAAGGCCGCGACCGGTGCCTTAAAAACGCTTTCTTTCGAGACGCATGCCCTTTCGGAAACGCTCCCGCTAGAAGCCTTCCGGCTAGTTTTCATGCGCAAAGACCCGCCCGTAAGCGCGGATTATCTCTACGCCACACAAATCCTCGAACTGGCCAGGGAGGCGAAGGTAATCAACACCCCAGAGGGTCTAAGGGCGGCAAATGAAAAGCTATTCGTCCTGCGCTTTCCAGCATTGACCCCGCAAACATTCGTAAGCCGAAAGACCGAATCGCTCAAGGCATTCCTAAAGGAACAGGGCGGAAGGATGGTCGTCAAGCCGCTTTGGGGGGCCGGTGGAGAAAGGGTTTTTCTGGTCCGAGAAGACGACCCAAACAAAAGCACGATCTTGGAGACGATCACCGAGCACGAAACCAGGCTTGCTATGGCCCAGGCCTACATCCCGGAGGTTATCCAAGGGGACAAGCGGATTTTACTCTGGAAAGGCGAGCCCGTCGGGGCCGTTCTACGTATTCCTCGGCAAGGCGAGCTTCGGGGCAACCTGCACGTCGGGGCCGCTTCGGCCATGGCCTCGCTCACTTCCAGAGACCTGATGATCTGCGAGGCGCTCAAACCCGCGCTCGTGTCCATGGGACTTTTCTTTGTCGGGATCGACGTGATCGGCCCTTATTTGACAGAGGTCAACGTAACCTCCCCGACGGGCGTGCGCGAGTACAACGCGCTCCACAAAGCTGCGCTCGAAGAGGAAATTCTCGAGCTGGCCCTTAAAGAGGGCTAGGCCGCCTCGTTCGTATCCTTGCCGTTTTGCTTGGCAAACTTGCCGATCGTATGCTTCGAGAGCTCCACCTTGAACACCTCCTGAATTTTTACCCAGGCCGGATACACGTCGCAAATGGCCTCTCTGGAGCATGCCCCCTGGTAGCGAAGGCACTCGTTGAGCGCAATCTGCCCCTCGACCGCCTCAATCACCTCGAACAGCGTGATTTTGGCCGGCTTCTTGTTCAAGAAAATCCCACCCTTGTTTCCCCGTACCGTACGGATCAACCCGGCCTTGGCAAGGGCCTGGATAATCTTTGAGAGGTACATCTTGGGAATATCCTGCCTCTTGGCAATGTCCTCGGTATGGATCGGGCCCTTCTCGTGATGTTGGGCAAGGTCGATCATTGCCCTGATGGCGTAATCGCCCTGTCTGGATAGCTGCATGCCGCTTCCCTCCTAAAAAATGGTTTTTGGTTAGTCCCTTGGCCTTGGCATTTCCTTCCCGGATGCAGAAAACATGGGAATAACGAGCGCATCTTTCGGCAGATGGCCTGTTGTACTCTTCAAGAATTCAGCTCTGGCAGGGGCCGAAAGAACGCCTTAGCCTTTTGCGCCAAGGGGTCTTCCTGCGCGCTCCCGAGCCCAACCATCCCTAGAACGCCGAGCAAACCGAATAAGAAAAAGGGCGATATCTTCACCCAAGCCCTCCAGACACTTTGAGATTGTATTTTCTATTTATTATACCCTCTTTGGAGGGTAACCTTCAAACAACGCATTTTTTCGGCCCGTTTGCTCCTTTCCCCCTCCGGCCGGAGCCTACAGGAAAAAATCCGGAATCAGCTCTTCTGGAGAAAGCGAGGGGTCGAGCTGATAGGAAGAAAAATCGCTCACCCCCTCTTCTTTGAGGACGTCTTCGTCCACAAAGAAATTCCCTGTACAGGTCCTGCTGTCCCGGGTAATGACGGCATAGGCCGCATCCGCCGTGATTTCGGGTTTTCGGCTTTTCCGGATGGATTCTTCGCCGCCTAGCATGTGCTGAACGGCCGCGGTGGCGATCATCGTTTTGGGCCAAAGGCAGTTGAAGGCTATGCCGTCCTTTTTGAACTCCTCGCTCATCCCGAGCGCCAGCAGGCTCATTCCGAATTTAGAGATCGTATAGGCGACGTGCGGGGCAAACCAGCGGGCCTCGAGGCTTGGAGGGGGAGAAAGGGTCAGCACATGCGGGTTTGATGACTTTTTTAGGAAAGGGATACAAGCTTTGGAGCAAAGAAACGTCCCCCGCGTATTCACGGCCATCATCAAATCGTAGCGCTTCATCTCGGTCTCCAACGTCCCGGTCGGGCTGAGCGCGCTGGCGTTGTTTATAAGGATGTCTATCCCCCCGAAGGTTTCGACCGCCTTTGCCACGGCGGATTGAACCTGATCTTCAAACCGGATGTCTACCAGGCATGGAAGGGCCATGCCGCCCGCCTTCTCGACTTCTTCGGCTGCGTCGTAGATCGTCCCCGAAAGCTTGGGATGGGGTGAAGAAGTCTTGGCGGCGATGACGATGTTGGCCCCGTCTATGGCCGCCTTCAGGGCGATGGCCCTTCCGATTCCACGGCTGGCACCCGTAATAAACAACGTTTTTCCACGAAGTGGTTGCATCTTGGAGCGACCCTCTTAGCACACAGGACGTTGAAGGGTATTATACTCAAATTCTCGAAAAACAAAAAATTTGGGTTCAGGGAACTTTGGATAAAACATCCGAGATCGCCTCGGCAAAGCCTTGGGGCGCGATGTGGAGCGCCCTTCTTTGGCATGGAACGGAGGCAAGCGCGCTTTGATCTACCCAGGGGTTGGGGATGACAAAGGGGATGTCTACGGCGTTCAGCATGGGAAGGTCATTTTGAGCATCGCCAAGCCCTACGCTCAAGCACTCGGGCCACAAGCGCGCAAAGAGCGAGCGCAGCGAAAGGACCGCTCGGCCTTTGTCGTTTGGGCCGAGCGCGTGCGCGAACCTTCCTCCTTGGGTAAGGTGCAACCCTTCCTTGGCCAGGCAAGCCCTTAACCGCTCGAAGCTTTTCTTCATGGAGGCATCCATAACCAGCGGCTCGTCGTACTCTCTGGCCCTTGCAAGCCGGGCCAGCTCCAATGGTAGCCCCGTCCTTTCGGCAACCTCTGCGTCATCCATCGAGGCGAACCCTAGAAACTTTACGCCTAAGGCGCAAGAGGCACGCCCGAGAGCTTCCAGAATCCTTGCCCTCTGGGTCCCGAACTCCATAACGAAGTACCCCTCGGCTAACTCCCTGGCACCTTCCACAGGAAAGGGAAACGAGCCTTTCGGGATGAAGACGGCCGCGCCGTTTTCGACCACGAACGGGTCGTGATTGCAGAAAATGTTCCTGTAATGCTCGATTTCCGCGCGCGTCTTGCTCGAGACAAGCACCAGTGGAACTCCCCTTGCCTTAAGGGCGTCAATGGCGGGCAAGGCCGCCTCGAACTCGTACGTCTTGGCATGAAGGAGCGTGCCATCCATGTCTGAAAAAACGACGAGCCTAGGCATTGTCTGCCTCGATCGCCTCTCTTAGCCTGTCTTGAAAATCAGGGATGGCCGAGGTAACACGGCTCCAGTTGGGGATGAGCGGCGTTCCGGCCGGGTCCGCTAAGAACGCCTCGCCGGCCGTCCGGATTGCCTGGGCGAATGTCTCGGCGGCGAGCTCCTCTGCATGCCGGTCGTAAGAAAGCCCGTTGATGGCCGAATCGTCGGAGTAACGCTTGATCGCATCCTGGGCGGAACGCAAGTAGACAACCATAAGCGTATCGAAAAACCCCTTCGTAAGCATCACCCCTTCGATGGCGAGCGAGCGGAACAGCATCTTTGCAATCTCAATGCTCATTTTCAAAAGCCCGGACGTTGGGTCTTCGTGCGAGACTTCCTTGTGCTTGTGCTCGTAGGTCTCGCAGACTTCCACCTGGCAAACGCGCACCGAGGACACCTTGCGGTAGACCTCCGAGAGAATCCCCACCTCGAGCCCCCAGTCCACTGGAATCCTGTGGAGCCTGGCCAAATCGGTCGTCATGGCGAATTCCCCGGAGAGTGCGTAGCGGAAGCTGTCTAGAAATTCAAGGAACGGGCTTTCTCCAAGAATACGGCGCGTCGCGCGCACGAACGGCGTAAAGAACAGCCGCATGACCCTTCCGTACATCTTTTCGGCCACGCGGGCGTAATAGCCCTTGGAGAAGGCGTAATCGAGGTCCGGGCTGACGACGGGGTAGATGAGCCTGGCTAAGAGCTCTTTGGAGTAGTTCCGGATGTCGCAGTCGTGGAAGGCTATCACGTCGGCCGTTCCCTTTGCGAGCACATAACCCTCGGCTATCCAGATCGCCCTTCCCTTGCCAGGGGCCCCCAAAAACAACCCGTTACTCTCGAGCTCGGCAAACATAGACGCGACTCTCGGGCTTTCGTGCCAAAGGATTGTCACCCTTTCCCCAAGCCCTGCAAAAAACGCCCTGGCGTGCAAGAACTCCTCTTCGCTCGCCCTGTTCAGGCTTACGACGATCTCTTGTAGGTAATCCGCCCCCTTAAGCTCCGCAACAATCCTTTGTAGCGCCTCGCGCTTGAGCTCTTCATAAAGGCATGGCAACACGAGCGCGGTGGGACAAGCCCGCACAAAGCGGCGGAGATCGTCTTCCAGACGCTTGAGAGCACCCGCCCCGGCATTCAGCCGGTGCAGCGTCGCGATCAGTTCGGTTTGATGAAAATCAGACAAAAGAGCCCCTTTCCCTTTTAAGGCGGCCTATGGAGCCTTTTGGGCCTGCTCGCTCTACTAGGCCGTCAAGGTATAACCGCAGCCTTTCCCCTTAGTGTACCAATATGCCCTGGACTTTAAAAAAGGAGCTAAGTGGAGCGCTCATGCCTCGCCCGTTTGTTTTCTTCTTGTTCTGCGCTATGATAATTTGCGGTTGAACCATT
>WOYI010067704.1_pt1 | contig 36545 bp, 35 predicted proteins | sample 6423411 | NCBI WGS metagenome assembly WOYI01 (sample SAMN13441803, study PRJNA592873) | oil field metagenome | biome: oil field; feature: oil-well bore; material: oil-contaminated soil; isolation source: oil-contaminated soil from oil-well borehole | place: Germany: Wietze | collected 2016-10-18 ...
TGAGAGGATGCGGATTTACTGAATCGAATTTACAGCAGATTTTGGACTTGACCTCGTCATCCTCATTTTCAGCATGCTCCATTACAAATGTTTTCAGACGATATCCCTCTTCCTCCACAAGCCGAATGTGTTCAATCGCTTGCGGGTATCCGGGTTTAACACGACTTTTTTCAGATATACGCCAGTCTTCGCCGAGAATCGTTTGAGCATCACCATTTACATGTTCTGTCCATACCCCAAAGACAACGAACTTACGTTTGTGATTAACGAAAGACCAACTCCACGACCAGTTATTACACGTAGCACCGTGTGATTCGATAAAACTCTTACGTCTCATGCTCCCCCCCCCTGATGCAGTAGATACCTTGCTACCTGATTGTCAGGAATGTATACCAATACGGCCTTCAAATATTGCGATCATACTAGGCAGCTTCGGCCGATCATCCGACAGGTCTGTCCAACTCTGATCTACTACAACTCACGCGACCTTGAACGGAATCACCTGCGCACTATTCTTTAAGGCATCAAGATAGTCAGACCATTCCTGCATCATCTTTTTTCGCTCGGGCATGTACATCAAATGAAGATCGCGCTTGTACGCGGCCTTCACTTTGTTGTGTTCATCATGCGCCAACTGACGCTCGATCCACTCCTGCTTGTACCCCAGGTTATCCAAGATCGTGCTGGCCAAGGCACGAAAGCCATGCGGAGTCATCTCATCGCCTGTCCAACCCATACGACGCATGGCAGACCTGACGCCGTTATCCGACATAGGGCGATTCTTGTCTCTCTCGCTCGGGAAGAGGTACTTAATGTTTCCAGTGAGGGGCTGGATTTCTTTCAGGATCTGGATTGCCTGCTGGCTTAGAGGCACCAGATGTGGCGCTTGTGTTCGCTTCCCTGTTTTGTGCGCGGAGGGAGGAATGGTGATCAGCGCCGAATCAAAATCGATCCATTCCCACTCGAGCTTTCGCAATTCACCTGGTCGCAGAAATACGCGTGGCGACAGGGCAAAGGCAGCTCGAACCACGTGAGTTCCACTATAGCCTTCAATATCGCGCAGGAGTTCACCAACTATTTTAGGATCTGTGATTGCCGCAAAATGGTTGTCTTTGCGATAGGGCGGGAGCGCTCCCTTCAGGTCGCCCGAAGGATCCCGTTCTGCCAAACCTGATGCAACGGCGTAGCGGAACACCCTACCGCACTCAGAAAGAGCACGGTGAGCTGTTTCCAGTGCACCACGAGCTTCAATCTTTCGGATCACAGAAAGCAACTCTGGAGCGGCAATTTCAGCGATTGGGCGTTTCCCCAGCCAAGGGAAAATGTCTTTTTCAAGCCGACCAAGAATCTTGCTTGAGTGGTTGTCTTCCCACTTCAGGCTCGAACGATGTTTTTCAAACCACTCGCGAGCGACAACCTCAAATACTGATCGGGCATCATGTTGCTTTTGTTCAGACTGCTTTGCTAGAACCGCCTTTGCCGCCTGTTTGGCTGCCGAAGGATCGACACCCTCGTGAATAGATTGCCGAGCCTTAAATGCATTCTCCCGGGCCGTAGCGAGCGGCACCAATGGGTACTCGCCAATAGAGAGCGTTTTTTCCTTGCCGGCGAATCGGTATCTCAACTGCCAGAGCTTGGCACCTGTTGTTCGTACCACCAGCATCAGACCATCCCCATCGCTTAGCTTGTACTGCTTTTCGGATGGCTTTGCGGCCCGGATTTCTTTATCGCTCAACTTGCCCATTTACACCCTCGCGAAGGTAGTTCGTTACCCACACTATACCAAAATCGAGGAAATTACCCACTTCGTTACCCGCAATAACGTGGGAAAGACTGAGAAACCGTGACACAACCTGACAACGCATGAAAATGACCAAAGGCTATATAGATAATGGCCCGCAAAGGATATGGGCAAGAAAAAGCCCCGACTGGCGGGGCTTGATTTCAACTGTACTGGTGGTGATAGGTGGACTTGAACCACCGACCCCAGCATTATGAGTGCTGTGCTCTAACCAACTGAGCTATATCACCGTCAACTTTTTCGGCACAAATTGTTGCGCTACCAAAAAGAGGGCGGCATTTTGCTGATTTAGTCTCGCCCTGTCAATTACAGTCTGACATTTTTAACTCGCTGTCTGGAAATTCCTTCAGCAGGTTGCGTACTTTCGCCTCGATTTCAGTATCCGCATTCGCAATCACGAACTGTGTGAACCTGAGTTTGCTGTTGCGTTCGCTCACCTTTGCAGTGCGCACGCCCTGCTTGCGCAGGCTGGCGAGATAATTTTCTGCCGCGCGTTCGGTGCGGAACACGCCAAGCGAAATGGCTCGCTGCCATTCTCCCGCCTCCTGCACCACGAAATAGTCATTTACGCCGAGCGCCTTCAATTGAGCGATCTTGCGCTGCACTGCGGCCTGATTCTTCAGCGGCTGCATATAGACCCAGAATCCGGTCGGATGCTCAATCGTGCTTGTCTGCAACCGCGCGCCGAGATGCAGTTCAGACAACTTCTGCCGCGCATCTGCCAAGCCACTGCCGGAGAATTCGCCCCAGAACAAGCATTGTCTGATCTGCGGCGGGTTTGCCAGCTCGCCAATTAAACGGGGCGCGGGAGCGGAAGCCGGCTCGGCCAGCGCAACCGCAGAAGCTGCTGCAGGGGCTGGAGCCGCAACTGGCGGCGCTGATTCAGCCTTCGTTGGCGGAACTTCTTTCAGCAGAATCACCTTGTCTGCGTGCAACTCAGCCTGTGCGGCCAATGCCTCCGGATCCGCTGTCAGCATCCCGCCCCAGCGCATCCATGAAAACAACAGTGCATTGGCCAACAACAGCCCCCATGCAAGTTTCTTGCTCATTCTTCGATCTCTCCCAATATCTGCAGCCCGTGCAACACCAAATGCTCGTCATGTTCACATGGCACGGGCAAACCATGTATCACCCTGTTCGATGCGCCACCACTCACTAAGCAACGCACGCTGCTCTCGCGCTGTTGCAGCAGGCCGAACTGATGCAGGATCGCCCCCTGCGTCGCCCGCACTGCACCGCTCAGCATGGCATCTGCGGTTACCTGCGGGAAGTCCTGCAAAGCACCGGCCTCGTCCGCCAACTGCGCTGTATTGGCACTGAGGCTGCTCAGCATCAGCGATATCCCCGGCAGGATCAAACCGCCCAGAAACTCTCCTTGCGCGGATAGCGCATCAATCGTAGTCGCGGTACCGCAATTGGCGACCAGACAGGCACCGGACGCACGATGGCGCGCGGCGATCAGCGCTGACCATCGATCACTGCCAAGCTGTTGCGGCGCACGGTAACCGTTGCGAACACCGCAGCGTTCAGCCTCGGCCCGCATGAACGCGGGGACACACTGCAAAGCGGCGAGACGTTCACGCAACTTCGTTGCGATCGCATCGCCCGCCACATTGGATACTACAACGCGGGAATGCGGTGTTATCTCGCCGATCAAAGTCGGCAATAGTTCCAGTTCGCCATTTTCGAACACGCCTTGACGCAGCCAGGCACCATTTTCCACCAGCGCCCATTTGCATCGACTGTTCCCGATATCCAGCAACAGCATGCTATTTCCCCCTCAGGCTGACTTCTCCGGAATGGAACTCGCGCAAACCTTCCGTCGTTTCCACACGCAATGCGCCCTCGTCCGTCACACCCAGCGCGACACCTTCGATACGTTTGCCATCCGGCATCAACATCTCGACAGGGCGATGATCATATATATGAGCGCTTTCCCATTCCTTGCGCAATGCGGCGAAACCGTTCACTGAGAATTCGCGCAGCATGGACTCCAGTTGTTTTAGCAAGATCGACAGCACCTTGTTGCGTTGATCGGGCGGCACGCCGCAGGCCGACAAATCGCCTACCGCCTGGCCGATCTTTGCACCATCCGCAGGCGCAGCCAGATTCAGCCCGATACCGATCACCACCGCGCTGGGCCCCAACATGTCGCCCTGAGCTTCGAGCAATATGCCGGCAAGTTTGCCCGATGGCAGCATCACATCGTTAGGCCATTTCAAGCCGGCAGCTTGCACCCCCAGCTCGCGCAATGCGCGCATCATGGCAACCCCCACGGCCAGACTCAGCCCCGACAAGGCAGCCAAGCCGCATTCAAAACGCCACAACAACGAGAAGGTGAGCGCATCACCCAGACTGGCATGCCAGCTTCGTCCCAAGCGCCCGCGTCCGGCACTCTGCCACTCCACCGCGATCACTGTGCCGCTTGTTGCACCGCGCGATGCGGCCTGCAGCAGCAACGCGTTGCTGGAAGTCGCGTAGTCGAGTATCTCCAGATTCAGCGCGGCACCGGCTTCAGCAAGGATAGCCACTTTGTCCAGCCAGCATATAGGACGGGACAACCGGTAGCCGCGTCCGCGCACACTATGCAACTCCACGCCGTATCGCGCCACGTCTTGCAATGCGTTGTGCACGCTGGCACGGGACATATCCAGTTGTCGCGCCATATCCTCGCCGGAATGGAATTCGCCGTCCGCCAGCAAGCGCAGCAGGGCGAACGTCAGCGGCTTGGGGGCAACGTTGCAAGCGGTATTCATTGCGCCAGATCGACACAAGGAGACACTCCGCCTTGCTCCAGGAACGCCATGATCTCTTCGCGTCGTTTAAACGCATCCTGATAACCCAGATCGATCAATGCACGGCAATAGTATTTGTCGAACAGCAGATAGCTCACCAGGTTCGCGCCGCTGCCGCGCATCACACCCGCTAGACGCAGCAGCAAGCGTATGGTCCATGGCAGGTTCCGGATATAGCGCTCGGCGATCTTCTCCAGCGGCTGGCTGGGCGATATGACCAGGGCTTCGACATGGCGCAGATCAAGACTCTTGTGCAACTCCACAGGGATGGCACTGAGTGTTCTGTTGATACTTTGCAAACGCTCCAGATCGACTTCCAGACCGTCGATGAAGATGCTGTCCAGCGCATGGCCGGCTATCTCGGCCAGCGACGGGTAGTGCTCGATCTTGGGGCGTTTCTCCTCGTCTTCCCCGGCACTGTGCCCCACTCCGACCACCAGCACGCGCTGCGCCCCCAGATGCAGCGCGGAACTGACAGGCGCGATCTGCCGCACCGAGCCGTCGCCGAAGAATTCCCGGTTCACATGCACTGCCGGAAAGATAAAAGGGATGGCGGAAGACGCCAGCAGATGTTGAATATCGATCTGGGTCGGCACACCGATGCGGCGTGTTCGCTTCCAGGGTTTGATGTCCGGTGCGCCCTGATAGAAAGTCACCGATTGGCCGGAGCTAAATCCGGAAGCCGTGATGCTCACCGCATGCACCAGTCCGTCATCGATATGGCGCTGTATCAATTCGCAGGGCAGGGCCCGTTCCAGAAACGTGCGCAGCGGACTGTTATCCAGCAGCGAGACGCGGTTGAGCCAGTTGCTGCCCAGCACGCTCAGCAGCAGGCCGAATACCCAGCGCAGAGTGTTACTCAAGACACCGAGCGCATCCGCGCGGTAGATTTCGGTCACATGGGCATTGTTCCAGATGTTCAGCAGGTGGCGTACCCCCTTGCGGAAATGGCGCGCATTCACTGCCAGCGCAATCGAGTTCAGGGCACCGGCTGACGTACCCGAGATGACTTTGAAAGGAATTGGTGCCCGATAAGGCAGAAACTCGGCGACGGCTTTCAGCACGCCAACCTGATAGGCCGCACGCGCGCCGCCGCCGGTAAGGATCAGTCCGATCGTCTCCTTTTGCATGGCTCAAGCCGCCGAATGGGCCTTCACGGATTCGAGTGCATCCTGCAAGGTCTCCTCGGGGAGCGCGTTAATCATCTCGGACAGCAACTCGGCGGCATCCACCGCCTGCGTCTGCAAGCACATGGCATCCGCATTCGCCACCAGCACCGCCGCCGCGCCCACCACTCTGAGCAGACGATTGCGCTCGGCCATCAACATTTCAACTTCTTTGCTCAGCAGATCCACTTCCTGTTTATCCATTACTCACTCCTGGTTTTTACGCCGGCCACCGCCAGCGCACTCATGTTCACGATACGACGCGTTGTCGCTGTCGCTGTCAGAATATGCGCGGACTTGTCCGCGCCCAACAGGATGCTGCCGATGGTGATGCCATCGCCCGCAGTCATCTTGAGCAGATTGTAGGCGATATTGGCCGCATCCAGATTGGGCATCACCAGCAGATTGGCCTGGCCTTTCAATTTCGCCTCGGGGAACAGTTGCTCGCGGATCTTTTCTGACAAGGCCGTATCGCCGTGCATCTCGCCCTCCACCTCCAGCTCCGGTGCCATTTGCGACAGTAACGTTCTGGTATGCGCCATCTTGCGCGCCGAAGCATCGTCGTGGCTGCCGAAGTTGGAATGCGACAGCAGCGCGACTTTCGGCGTCAGCCCGAAGTAACGCACCTCTTCCGCCGCCAGCATGGTCAGCTCCGCCAGCTGCTCGGCAGTCGGATCGAGGTTCACATGCGTGTCGCAGATGAACAGCGTGTGCTTGGGCAACAGCAGGATGTTCATCGCGCCGTACACGCTGCTGCCGGGACGATGGCCGATCACTTCGTCGATATAACGCAGATGGTACAGCGGCTGGTCCACCGTGCCGCACAGCATGGCATCCGCCGCGCCCATGTGCACCAGCATCGCCGCGATCAGCGTGCTGCGCCGGTGCATCTCGCGCTTGGCCACCTCTGGGGTCACGCCGTCGCGCGCGCGCAGGCGGTGATATTCCATCCAGTATTCACGGTAACGCGGATCGTCGTTCGGATCGACCAGTTCGAAATCCTGACCGGGCCGGATGCGCAGCCCCAGCCGCTCGATGCGCGTGGCGATCACATCCGGCCGGCCGACCAGTATCGGCTGCGCCAAGCCTTCGTCCACCACCGTCTGCACCGCATGCAGCACGCGCTCGTCTTCGCCTTCCGCATACGCCAGGCGATGCCTAGTCTTCTTCGCCAGATCGAACACCGGCTTCATCAATAAAGTCGAGTGATAGACGAAGCCGGACAGATGTTCGATATAGGCGCGCATATCGGGTATGGGACGTGTCGCCACGCCGCTGTCCATGGCAGCCTGTGCCACGGCGGGGGCGACCTTGTAGATCAGGCGCGGATCGAAGGGTTTGGGGATCAGATACTGCTCGCCGAAGCTCAGGCTCTCGTCGCCGTAAACCGCCGCCACTTCATCCGATTGCTCGGCCCGCGCCAGTGCGGCGATGGCGCGCACGGCGGCCTGCTTCATCTCTTCATTGATAGCGGTCGCGCCCACATCCAGCGCACCGCGGAAGATGTAGGGAAAGCACAGCACGTTGTTCACCTGGTTCGGATAGTCCGAACGACCGGTCGCCAGAATGGCATCCGGTCGCACCTCCAGCGCCAGCGCAGGCAAAATCTCGGGATTGGGATTGGCCAGCGCGAAGATCAGCGGTCGCGCAGCCATCTGCTGCACCATCTCCGGCTTGAGCACGCCGCCCGCCGACAGGCCAAGGAACACATCCGCCCCGGCGATGACATCCGCCAGCTTGCGCTGCGGGATGTCGCGCGCATAGCGCGCCTTGTTGTCGTCCATCTCCTCGCTGCGTCCCTTGTACACCACACCTTTGATGTCGGTGACGACGATGTTCTCCATCCTCACGCCGAGGCTCACCAGCATATCCAGACAGGCCAATGCCGCCGCACCCGCACCGCTCGCCACCAGCTTGATGTCCTCGATGTTCTTGCCGACCACCCGCAGACCATTCAGCAATGCCGCGCCGACGATGATGGCCGTACCGTGCTGGTCGTCGTGGAACACGGGGATTTTCATGCGCTCGCGCAGCTTGCGCTCGATGTAGAAACATTCGGGGGCTTTGATGTCTTCCAGATTGATGCCGCCGAAAGTGGGCTCCAGCGCGGCGATGATGTCGACCAGTTTTTCCGGGTCGTTCTCGGCGATCTCGATGTCGAACACATCGATACCGGCGAACTTCTTGAACAGCACGCCCTTGCCTTCCATCACCGGCTTGGACGCCAGCGGACCGATGTTGCCCAACCCCAGCACCGCCGTGCCGTTGCTGACGACGGCGACCAAATTGCCGCGCGCGGTGAGGCTGCGCACTTCGGCGGGGTCGCGCACGATCTCTTCGCATGCCGCCGCCACGCCCGGCGAATAGGCCAGCGCCAGATCGCGCGCCGTGTGCAACGGCTTGCTCGGCTGCACGGTGATCTTGCCCGCCGGGGATTGGCGATGGTATTTCAATGCGGCTTCACGTATCAGCTTGTCCATACTGTCCTCGCTATTCAGGTTCAGCTCATCCAGCTTTTGCATGGGTTAAAGACCAGATTAGCCGGTAGTTCGAAAATCGTGTTTGCTCACCGAGTGCTCCCCCGCCGTACTTACCCCTAGCGCTCCAGCCGCAAGGTCTCCAGCGTGCGCTTGCGCACCGCATGCAACAACGGCACATCATCATCCAGCGACGAACCGTAAGACGGGATCATCTCCCGCATCTTGTTCTGCCATGCTGCACTCTTCATGCGCGCTTTGAAGCAGCGCTCGATCACCTCGATCATGGCCTGCACCGAGGTCGAGGCACCGGGCGAAGCACCCAGCAATGTCGCCAGCGTGCCGTCCTGCGCGGTGACGATCTCGGTGCCGAATTCCAGCTTGCCGCCTTTGGTATCGCAGTTCTTGATGATCTGCACGCGCTGCCCCGCCGAGGCCAGCTCCCAGCCGTTCTCGCGCGCATTGCCGAAGAAATCGCGCAGCGCACCGACACGGTCCTTGTGCGACTTCAGCGCCTCGCCGATCAGGTAGCGCATCAGCGGCAGGTTGTCGCGCGCCACCGACAACATGGGTTTGAAGTTGCCCGACTTGAGCGAACCGAACAGGTCGAAGATCGAGCCTTCCTTGAGGAACTTGGTGGTGATGCTGGCGAACGGCCCGAACAGCAGCACCGACTCGCCTCCCAGGATGCGCGCATCCAGATGCGGCACCGACATCGGCGGCGCACCCACCGCCGCCTTGCCGTACACCTTGGTCGTATGCTGGCGCACGATCTTCGGATCGTGGCAGATCAGCCACTGGCCGCTGACCGGGAAACCGCCGTAGCCCTTCGCCTCGGGGATGCCGGACTTCTGCAGCAGCGGCAGCGCGCCGCCGCCCGCGCCGAGGAACACGAAACCCGCCTCGACGGTGCGCGTCTTGTCGTCGTGCGTATCCTTCACGCGCACATGCCAGCGTCCGTCGTCGTGCTGCTTGAGGCCGGTGATGGTGTTGTTCAGCTTCAGTTCGAAATTGGGCAGCTTGAGCAGCGCCCGCACCAGCTTGCGCGTCAGGAAACCGAAATCCACATCGGTGCCGTGCTGCACCTGCGTCGCCGCCACCGGCTCCTTGCCGTCGCGCCCCTGCATCACCAACGGCATCCACTCGCGCAGCAGCGCCGGATCGTCGCTGAACTCCATCTCCTCGAACAGGTGGTGCGTATGCAGCGCCGCATAACGCTTGCGCAGGAATTCGACGTCCGCCTTGCCGCGCACGAAACTCTGGTGATACACAGGATTGATGAACTTCTCCGGCGTTGGCAACAGCCCCTGATCGACCAGATAGGACCAGAACTGCAACGACACCTCGTACGCCGCATTGATCTCCAGCGCGCGCTTGATGTTCACGCTGCCGTCCGCCGCCTGCGGCGTGTAATTCAACTCGCAATAACCGGCATGCCCGGTGCCCGCGTTGTTCAGCCCGTGCGAACTCTCGTTCGCCACCTTGGACAGACGTTCCACCATCATGATCTTCAGAGAAGGATCGAGCTGCGCCAGCAACTTGCCCAGCGTCGCGCTCATCACCCCCGCCCCGACCAGCAACACATCCACTTTCTTGTTCGACATCTTCAGACTTTCTCCACGCGCATCACGGGCGCGCTTTCCCTTCGCATTATCCCTGCCGCAGAAACTGCGGCACCAACATTATGAATGCAACGGCTGCGCCACCAGCTTCACACCCAGCGCAGTGCACACCCGGCTGATCGTCTCGAAGCGCGGCTGCGCATCCGGCCTGAGCGCCTTGTACAAAGCTTCGCGCGTCAAACCGGAAGCCGCGGCGATATCCGTCATGCCGCGAGCGCGGGCAATATCGCCCAGCGCGGCAGCCAGCAAAGGCGCATCGTTCTCCGACAGGACAACCGTCAGGTATTCGGCGATCGCCTGCTCGCTGTCGAGATATTCAGCCGCATCGAAATCGGGAATATCGGCAATGCGGATTTTCTTGGTCATGGCTCACTCCTCAATCTTGGCTGCAAGTTTCACAGCCTTGGCAATATCGGCGGATTGCGTGGACTTGTCGCCCCCGCCCAGCATCACAATCAACACCTCGCCGCGCTGGATGTAATACATGCGCCAGCCCGGCCCAAAATGTTCACGCATCTCAAACACCCCGTTACCGACCGCTTTAACGTCGCCCAGATTACCCAGCGTAGCTTTGCGCAAGCGCACCACCAGACGGCGCTGTGTCACACCGTCACGAATGCCAGCCAACCAATCGTTGAATTCAGCAGTGCGTTTAATTGCGAACATGCGGCGATTGTAATCGAACGATTACGCCAATTCAACCTGCAGGCAGGCGATATGCCACATATTCCGGCAATCACAACCGCCCTTTGTTGTCATGACTACCATTTAGAAAGAAGCCGGACGCGCCAAATCACGCGACCTTGGTGGATCGAACTCGATATCGCCCGCGTCCATCGTATCTATCAGCACACGCCTGAAACAACGATCCATCTCCCCGATCATGTCTGCGGAAACAGGCCGCTTCGGCATCGCAGCGGCCACCGCCTCCAGCCGCGCGATCTCGCGCACCAGAAATTCATGGATAGCAGGCATGCGCGGCCCGCTCTCAAGTTCTGCAGCCGACCTTTTCAGTTCGATCAAATGCGCAATGGCAGCCTTCAACCCAGCTTCATCCACCACGCCTTCAACCAGCTCATCGAACACCATAGGCACCACACCCAAGCCGCGCTCGATCCACAAGCAAGCCAGCACCGGACGCAGCACATAAAAATACTTCTTCAGCCACACCGTCTCGCCTTGCAGATATTCGCGGAAGTTCCCCTTCGCCATGTGCAGATAGTGATGCAGGCAGGCTGTCGGCTGATAGAGATCGCGAGCCAGTGCGCGCAACGCGGAAACTGATGCCTCATCCTCCCGATACACAATGGGCGAAGACAGCCACTCCAGCAGCACCGGGTTCGACTTCTTCATCAAACGCAGCGCCTTGCGCAAATCCCAGCCGTTCACATCCAGCAGATCATCGATAGGCAACTCGATCACATCGCGTCCCTCCTCCACCGACAGATACCAGTCACGCGGATGGCAATAGATAAAGCGCACATCCCAATCGCTATCCTCCGAAGCGAAGCCCCAGCCACGACTGCCGGATTCGCAGGCATAGAGGATGCGGACGTTATGATCGGATTCAATGCCGTCCAATGCGCGCTGTATCGCAGATTCCATAACCCCTCCAAATAAAACGCGGCCCGCAATGGGGCCGCGAGTGTGATGCGGATACTGTGCAGTAGAACCGAAGCTCATTCTGACCGCCTCACGACTCGCATCGTAGAGACATTCTCCTGTCACCACAAGAAACGCACCGTCATCGCAAGAAAAGTGCGAAGCATAGCGTTCACGACCGATCTTTTTGCACCGGGAATCTGGCGTGCCAGAAATTGGGGCGTCTTCTTTGATGGGCCACCGAAACGATCACAACCGCATCAGTTTCGACTGCATAGAAAAGACTGTATGGAAAATTGCGCATCACCTTGCGGTGGATATCCGAACGGATGACCGGCGCGGCAAGCGGCGCTTGCGCCACCTCGGAAGCCGCGCGATGCACGGCTGCAACAAACGCAATACCCACCCCGGCCGCCTCGCTCTCGTAATAACGCGCCGCCTCGCGGAACTCCTCATCCGCTTCGGGCAGGAATTCGATCTTCACGACAGCTCGGAAAGTGCGCGGCGGAACACCTCATCGGCAGGGATAGCTTGCGTACGCCCGGCGCGATAGGCTTCAAGGCGGCGCTCCGACTCCTCCAGCCACATCCGCTCCAGCTCCGAAGGCTTGGGCTCATCCAGGCTCAAAATCAACTTGCCCGCCAGCGCCGCGCGTTCTTCGATATCCAGCGCCAGCGTCTCCTGGGTCAGCGTTTCGATGTTCGTTTGCATGATGCGCACTCCTGTTCACTACACGTTTTCATTCTAGCACCCGGCCCACGCCAGATTCGGCATTGTAGGGTGTCAATAAGCGAAGCGCATTGCGCCGTATGGAAACCAGAAACATCCGGCGCATTACGGCTATCGCCTAATGCGCCCTACACGCGCTCATTTATCATCGTCCAGCCACATCCCCAACAAGATGCCTGCCACCAACGTCTTGCCCAAGCCACGTTTCGTTTGCCTGACCGGTTTGCTTTCCTCGCCGGGATCATCGAAGACAAGCGAGATGAACCCGAGCAGCATCACGATACCGATACCCAACACAAACAAACCAATGGCCCACGTGATAAATGTATCCATTGCACCTCCCGAAAATACCGCCCAGACAGAACCACACTCACCATGACGCCACCCGCGCCAGATAAAACGCCTGCCATCGTAGGGCGTCAGCATTGCGCCACATGAAAGCCTGCAATCATTCGGCGCAACGGCTATCGACTAATGCGCCCTACGCGCTCTCCCGAAGCTCTCTAGCTGGTAACTGAACAATATTGAGCCATTTATCCCCGCCTCGATTTTGACCGTCTTCCCAGGTTCGCTTATCGCTACGAGTCCGCCACTCAGCCATACCATTCGAACAACACTCGGCCATTTGTTATCGTTCTCACCCATAGTCGATATACCACCCTGCCCGGTCAGATTGTCGAACGCGCCAGATTCAAAGCCAGCAACCGCCGCAATATCTCGTCATCACTCATCTCCGCCGTATAGTCCTCCCAGCCGTAAGCCTTGGCGACGGCGGCATCCAGCATTTTGTGGGCGTTGTCCAGCCAGGCTGGACGGGCGTTGTAGAGGTTGGTGAGGGTGCGCTTTTTCAGGTCGGCTTCATGGCCGAGTTTCGCGACGGGGCGTGCGGGGTAGCCTGATTTTTCTTCTTCGGGCGTGCGCACCCAGTCCGTCCATTCGGTCGGGTTGAGCCAGTTGTTGCGGAGTTCGTTCAGTTTCTGTGCGGCGGTAGCAATCTCTGCACTAACAGCAACGTTCGATAATTCCGGGAACGGGAAGGTCTCAAAAGTAGTGGTCGGCGTATAGCGCGGGTCATTGCCGACTCCATGCCAAGAACAAACAGCTAATGCCCATAGTTCATGGAAGCGAGAATGCAAGATTCCGAATGTCGTGTCATCGGATCGGGCAATGACGATCAACTTCTTGTCTGGCAACACGCTACCATCCAACCAGACAAACACTCGGTGTTTGGAAACCTCAGGGGTCGCAATGTAGCGCGCCATGCCTTTGAGTGCTGCGCGCATTGCGATGCGAGGCTCTCCATGACGCCACCAATATTTGCGATAAGCCTCGCGATTGTTTTTCTCTCTTTCCGGCTTGACGTGTTGCACCACATACGCGAACGGCGTTTCGTACAACGCCGCATCGGCTTCGTTCATCGACGTGCCGTAATCGATGATCCAGCCATCGCGCGATCGGCGTGCCACATCCATCCCGTTCCATGAAGGCTTGAGCACTTCGCTGTTCGGCTTGCCGTTCGGGTTCGGCTGTTTGAGCCATTGCCGCGCAAGTTCGCCATCGATATCGAATGCACCTATCTTCTGCGAACCTTGAAAGCTAACTCCGGCATTCTCTTTCAGTGGTTTTGCCTGAGTGAGATTCAGCCCTGCCCCTGCGGTAAGGTCGGCATGGATGGCGGCAACGGGCTGACCGTCAAGAACGCCACCCTCACCCCCAGCCCCTCTCCCGGCGGGCGAGGGGAGTTGACCGCTTCCCTCTCCCGCCGGGAGAGGGATCGAGGGTGAGGGAGATTTGCCGAAACACACCAGCGACACACGCACCGCCGCGCCTTCGTTGATCCATTCTTCGTCGCTCCAGGCATTGAAGATCTTCGAGGTCTCGCAGATGCGAGAAAGCACATCCTGATTCGCACCACCGCGTATCGAATTGGTGGCGACCAAGCCCGCTCGCTGGCACTTGCCGGCTTCGATTTGCGCCCGCGCTTTCTCGAACCAGTAAGTGACAAGATCTGCCCCGCCCGGCACGCGACCTTCATAGAGCTTGCGTAGCTTATCGGTGTATCGGTCGCCCAGTTCGCCTCGCATCTTGCTGCCACCAAGAAAAGGTGGATTGCCGACGATGGCATCGACGGTGGGCCAAGCGGCTTCGCTTGTAAGCCCCTCTCCCGCCGGGGGAGGGGTTGGGGTGGGGGAACGCTCTTTCATTTCCGGCGCACCCCCTCCCTCAATCCCTCCCCCGAGGGGAGAGGGAAGCAACATCAGCGCATCGCGGTTCTCGATATGGTTGAGCGGTTGCAGGATGGGATCGCGGCGGATGGGGTAGCCGTTCTTGAGCATCCACTGTATCTCGCCGATCCACACGGTGACGCGCGCCAGTTCTGCTGGCATACACGTTGAGTTCGATGCCGTAGATGTTGGCGGGCGAGACTTCGATACTGACCTGGCGATGCAGGCCGAGCTGTTCGGCTTCGAGGTTGGCTTTGTGTTCCAGGTCTTTCAGTGCACGCAGGGCGAGGTATAGAAAGTTGCCGCTGCCGCAGGCGGGGTCTAGCACCTTGAAGTTCTTGAGCCGTTCCAGATAGGTGTAGAAAACAGCCTGTGCTTCGCGCTCTGCTTTATCGTTGTGCTTCTTGCTTTTGGCGAGATTCTTTTCGATCTGCACCTTCGCCGCTTGCCATTCCGCAGTCAGCGGCTCGACGATGACAGGATCGATGATGCGCATGATGGAGAGTTGGTCGGTGTAGTGCGCACCGAGTTGTGAACGCTTCTTGGGATCAAGGCCCCGCTCGAACAGTGTGCCGAAGATGGAAGGTTCGATGCCGCTCCAGTCCAGCCGCGATGCCTCCAGCAGCGTCTGAATCTCTTGCGCTTCGAGCGGCAGCACTTCGGTCTTTTCAAACAGGCCGCCGTTAAAGTAGGCGATGTCTTCCAGCGCGAAGTCTCCGCCCTTGCGCATGGCGCGGAACAGTTCCTCGAAACGACTGCTGAGTTTGGCAGGATCGGTCTGGCTCTTATCGAGCAGGCGCTCGAACAATTTGCCGGGCAGCAGGCCCGCATCTTCCGCGAACAGGCAGAACAGACATTGGTTGAGGAAGTGCGCCACAGCCTGCGGCGCATGGCCGCGTGCATTCAGCGATTGCGCGAGGTCGGAGAACTTGCCTGCCGCTTCTTCGGTGATCTGCGAGATGGTGCGCTTGGGGTGGAACTTGTCCGGGTCGGTGAACAACCAGCGCAGCTTGTCTAGGTTGGCGGGTTCACTGATGTCCTGCAACGCGATGGTGTGCACTTCGCTGGGCGCGTTGGTGAAATGAGTGTGTATCTGGATGATCTGCGTGTCGCACACCACCAGCAGCGGCGGATTGTCCAGCGCCAGCGCGTAAGTCATCAGTTGCTTGAGCGCGGCATCTAGATTGCGGTCCGGCGCTTTGTATTCGATGGCGAAAAATCCGCGCTTCCAAACATCGGCCCAGCCATGCTTGCTACCGGTCTTGCTGACGCCGCGCTCGTAGCAATAGGTATCTACACTGGCAGGGCTGGGTATTTCGGCACCGACCAGCGCACACAGATCGGCGAAATGCGCCTGATAACTTTGTCGTTCGTTGAGTGTGCTGCCTTGCCACTTGGCTATGAATTCGCGCGGGGTCATTGTTTGCATCCGGTTAGAGTTGCCGAATCTTGCTGGAAAACATCGTGCGGAACAAGCACGCAGAATATATAGACATTCGTCTCCGGCTACGTTTCAGCCCTCCCCCGTTGTGAGAGGGAGCAAAACCCATCAGAGTCGTAGGGTGCGCTTGCGCACCAGAGCAAACTGGTGCGCAAGCGCACCCTACCTTTGACGACCCCGGACAAGCGCGGAGCGATCAGAGGCTTTCCAGAATCTTCTGCAAGCGCTTCGCCGACACGATCACCGGCGTCTTCAGTTCCTGTGCGAACAGCGATACGCGCAGCTCCTGCATCATCCAGCCGAAGTCTTCCAGCCGTTCGTCGCGAGAGCCTTGCTGGGCTTGCAGGCGGCGTTGCCATTGCTGCTGCAAAGGCTGCAACTGCGCCAGATTCGTCGCGTCGCGCGCGGGGTTGCCGCGCAGCTTCTCCAGCCGCACGTTGATGGCCTTCAGGTAGCGCGGCATGTGCTGCATGCGTTCGTAAGGGGTGCGGGCGACCCAGCCTTTGCCGAGCAGACTTTCCAGCTGCTGGCGGATGTCCTGTTGCGCCTGTCCATGTGCTTTGAATCCGGGCAGTGCTTTTTGCAGCGCCTGATGTTCGGTCAGCACCGTGCCGACCAGCCGCGCGATCTCCTGCCCCACCAGATTGAGGCGCGACTTGGCGTCCTTGCAGCGCGCATTGAAGGTCTTTTCGCTGTCCGGCAGCGGGGCGTTCAGACAGCAGCGGTCGAAGGTGATGCTGAGTATCTGTTGTTGCATCTCTTGCTGGCTGCCGAAGGGCAGGAACAGCATGACCATCTTCTGCAGGTCGGGCAGGTTCTTCTCCAGGAATTTCACCTGCTCTTTCAAAGCCAGCATGAACAGGCGGCGCAGCCCGGCGCGATGCACGGCCTGCGCTTCGTCGGCGGTATCGAAAGCTTGCAGCGTCACCGCATCGCCCTCGTCGTGCAGCGCGTTGAACACTGTCACCTGTTGACCGGCACGCGGCACTTGGGTGGTCTCGGCGAAGTCGCCGAAGGTCCATGATGTGTAGCGCTCCTTGTTGCTTGCGACTGCGGCCTGCGCCTGCTTCACCGGCGTACTGGCGGCCAGCGTCGCCTTGGGTGCCCACTCGCCGCGAAGTTGCAGGAAGTTGCGCCCCATACCGAGCTGCCGCCCATGTTCGTCGATGACGCGGAAGTTCATCAGCAGATGCGGCGGCAGTTGTTCCAGACGGAAAGCATCCAGCGGCACATCGACTTGTTTCTGTTCGCGCATGTAGCGTGCGATGGCTTGCAACAGCGAGAGGTCGCTTGGCTTCACTTCGCTACAGAAAGCGGCGGCGAACTCTGGTACCGGCACGCAATGACGGCGCAGTTTCTGCGGCAGCGACTTCAGCAGTTGCGCCACCTTCTCCGCCAATATGCCCGGCACCAGCCATTCACAACGCGCGGACTGCACCTGGTTGATGAGCGCCTGCGGCACGGTCAGCGTGACGCCGTCGTCGTTCTTGCCCGGCGCGAAGTTGTAGGCCAGCGCGTAGCTCACGTTGTTCATCTGCAACTGCGGCGGGAAGTGCTCGGTGGTGATGCCGGCCGCCTCGTGGCGCATCAGATCGTCTTTTTTCAGATACAGCAGTTTCGGATTTTCGCGCTCGGCTTCCTTGCGCCACTTCTCGAAATCCGCGCCGTTGTGCATGCCCTTGGGGATACGCGCATCGTAGAAGGCGAAGATGAGTTCGTCGTCCACCAGCACGTCGGGACGGCGCGATTTGTGTTCCAGCGCTTCGATGTCTGCGATGAGTTTCTGGTTGTGCGCAAAGAACGGTGCCTGCGTGTTGAACTCGCCTTCCACCAGTGCGGTGCGGATGAACACCGCGCGCGACTCTTCCGGGTCCATCGGCCCGTAGTGCACGCGCTTCTTCGGATTGATGAGCAAGCCGAACAGGGTGCTGCGTTCCCACGCGGCGACCTGCGCCGCTTTCTTCTCCCAGTGCGGATCGAAGTAGCTGCGTTTCAGCAGATGCGCACCGACCTCTTCCAGCCATTGCGGTTCGATGCGTGCCACGCAGCGTGCATACAAACGCGTGGTCTCCATCAACTCCGCCGCAAGCACCCACTTCGCACCCTTCTTCGCCAGCACCGAATTGGGCGCGATGAAGAACTTGGTCTCGCGCGCGCCCAGGTAGTGCGGTTCGTTCACCGCACGCGTACCGATGTTGCCGATCAGACCGGTGAGTAGCGCCTTATGGATCTGCTCATAGCTTGCAGGCTGTTCGTTGAAGCGCATGTTCATCTCGGACATCTGCGCGTGCAGTTGCTGATGCAGCTCGTGCCACTCGCGCAGACGCAGCGGTGACAGGAAATGACTGCGGCACTCGTTCGCCCACAACTTGTTGTTCTTCTTGTGCTGCACGCCCTTCTTGAACCAATCCCATAATTTGAGATAAGCGAGAAAATCCGAACGCTCGTCGTTGAAGCGCTGGTGCGCGGCATCGGCCGCTTCGCGCCGCTCCGCAGGCCGGTCGCGCGGGTCTTGCAGCGACAAGGCGCTGGCGATGATGACGATCTCGGTCAGACACTGGTATTGCTTGCCGGCGAGCAACAGGCGCGCGATCTTGGGATCGAGCGGCAGCTTGGCCAGTTCGTGACCGATGGGTGTCAGCGCTCTGCCCCCTCTCCCTCCGGGGGAGGGCTGGGGAGGGGGAACACTCTCGGATATCGCACCCAACTCTGTCAGCAACTGATAGCCGTCCGCGATCGCGCGCGAACCCGGCGGTTCGATGAAGGGGAAATCGGCCACATCGCCCAGACCCAGTGCGCTCATGCGCAGGATGACGGTGGCCAGCGAGACGCGGAATATCTCCGGATCGGTGAACTCGGCGCGCTGCGCGAATTCCTCTTCGTCGTACAAACGGATGCATATACCGCTCATCACACGACCGCAACGACCGGCTCGCTGGTTGGCGGCCGAGCGCGCGATCTTCTCGATATGCAACTGCTCCACCTTCTGGCGGATGCTGTAGCGGTTGATGCGCGCCACGCCGGTGTCGATCACGTAACCGATGTTGGGCACGGTCAGAGAGGTCTCCGCCACATTGGTGGCCAGCACCACGCGGCGCTGGTTGCCGACCTTGAACACGCGGTCCTGCTCGACCGTGGACAGGCGCGAGAACAGCGGCAAGATCTCGATGCCTTTGTGCCGATGCTTGCGCAAGGCCTCGGCCGCTTCGCGTATCTCGCGTTCGCCGGGCAGGAACACCAGCACGTCGCCGCGCAGCCCGCCGATGGAGAGTTCATCCAGCGCGGAACAGATGGCCTGCGGCACATCCTGCATCTCGCCTTCTTCGTCTTTTTGCGGCGGGCGGTAGCGAATCTCGACGGGGTAGGTGCGGCCGGAGACTTGGATGATGGGAGCGTTGGAAGATACTGATGCTGACGCAGACATCCCCTCTCCCTCCGGGGGATTACCAGCGACTTGTCCGCTTGCGGGCTTAGTCGATTGGTTAGTAGTTCCACCAGGGTTAGGGAGGGGGCTCGCTATTAGTGCCTCAAAGATCCTTTGCAGAACCCCTTCCGTATTCGTCAGTGCTTCGTTATTCCAGAAGCGCAGGACTGTGATGCCTTGCGCTTGCAACCACGCGCTACGCACTTCGTCATGATCAAGTTGCGCCCCCTCTGCATGCTGACCGCCATCCAATTCGATTGCCAGTTTTGCCTGATGACAATAGAAATCGAGAATATATGCACCCGATGAGTGCTGCCGACGGAAGCCAAAGCCATGCATTTGATTCCTGCGTAGCAATTGCCAAAGCAGATTCTCGGCATCGGTTGCATTCTTGCGCAGGAGTCTGGCATGGGTGAGCAACGTTTCCGGAAGTGCGGCGTGAGGCTCAAGCCTCTCCCCCTCCCTATCCCTCCCCCGTTGGGAGAGGGGACTGGATCGCGAAGCATCATCATGCCCCTCTCCCACCGGGGGAGGGGTTGGGGAGGGGGAACCCGCCGCGAAGTGCTTCGCAAACCTGTCCGCATCCAGCGTAGCGGAAGTGATGATCAGCTTCAGGTCGGGCCGCTTGCGTAGCAACTGCTTGAAGTAGCCAAGTAGGAAGTCGATGTTCAGCGAACGCTCGTGCGCTTCGTCGATGATCAGCGTGTCGTATTGCTTCAACAGCGGATCGTGATGGATCTCGGCCAGCAAGATGCCGTCGGTCATCAGTTTGATGGCGGAATCGGGCGACACCTTGTCGTTGAAGCGCACCTTGTAGCCGACCAGTCCGCCCAGTTCGCTCTTCAGTTCCTGCGCGATGCGTGCGGCGACCGAACGTGCCGCCACGCGGCGCGGTTGCGTGTGACCGATGACGCCATGCACGCCGCGCCCGATGCTCAGACATATCTTGGGCAGTTGCGTGGTCTTGCCGGAGCCGGTCTCGCCGCAAACGATGATCACCTGATGTCTTTCGATCGCCTGCGCCAACTCGTCACGCCGTGCCACCACCGGCAAGTCGGCGGGATATTCGATCGCAGTGAGTTGCTGGATGCGCGCTAGACGGCGCTGGGCGATAGCGGACAGTTGCTGCGTCATGGCTGCTCCACACACAAGCTGGTGCAAGGGATGCCGTCACCATCGGTATCAAGCGTCTTCACACCGCAACGTGTCAGATAGAAATGCGCTTCGTCGCACGACTGCATCTGTTCGCAACGCGACTTCTTGCCGCAGGCCAGATCATAGGGCTCGAAGACTGCGCGGGATTTTGCTGCCGTGTGTTGTTTGTAATATGAAGGATGTCGCTTGCGCCACTCCCATGGTGCTTGCGCACTGGTTTGTGCCCACAGTCCACGGTGCGCTTGCTGCGCCTCGAGTTGCAATGTGATGAATGCCTTATTGCTGTGATGGAAAGAATATTCCCAAGCCATGCCCTGACGCACCAGCTCTTGATTCAGATCGCCACCATCCAACGTGATCGTGGCGACGGTGCGACCGTATTGATCGATGGCCCGACTCTCTACTTGCACCCTCTTCTTGTTCACGCGGGACTTTAGATATTCAGAAGATCGCTGGCCGAACGGCTGCGCCTTTTCCGGTGCATCGATATCGGCCAAGCGTAATTTGAGTCTTTGCTTATCGCGCAGCACCAGCACGGTGTCACCATCGATGACCGCGATCACATACGCTTCGAACGTCTCCGCCTGCGCCGCCCAACTCAGGCAACACAAAAGAACCCACCACCACTTCATATCAGGATGCTTTTGATGATCGCCATGCAGAACAGCGCGTAACCTGCCGCCAACAGATCGTCGAACATGACGCCGTGTCCGCCATGCCAGTGGGTATCGTAATAGCGGATGGGTTGCGGTTTGACGATGTCGAAGAAACGAAACAGGGAGAAAGCCAGCAATTGCCAGATCAAACCGTCCGGTGTGAAGAACAGCACCAGCAGGAAGGCCACCACTTCGTCCCAGACGATACCGCCGAAATCGGCTTCGCCCAGCGCCTTGCCGGTGATGTCGCACACCCACACGCCGATGAAATACATCCAGATCAGCGCGAAGATGAACATGGCGTCGCTAAGGTGCGCAGACATGTACCAGAAAAGCGGGAACGCGAGCAAAGTGCCTGCGGTGCCGGGTGAGCGCGGCACCAGCCCAAGCCCAAGCCCGAAAGCGAGCATGTGCGCGGGATGGCTGAACAGAAAGCGCCAGTCCGGTTTGACCTTCAAGACTTCATGCGAAGTGATCATAACCCTCCTTCGCGATCTGCATCACGCTGCCGTTCGCGGCACGCAATTTACAGCCTTGCCCGGAAACGATCTGACCGACACGCGTCAACGGCAAGTGCAACAGATCGGCGATCACTGCTATCTCCTCGCGATGCGCGAGCGGCGCGGTGAAACACAACTCATAATCCTCGCCGCCGGAGAGCACGCAGTCCTGTGCCAACACGTCCATCTCTTCGCCTGATGAAGCGAAATAGGACGATTTAGGCAGTCGGTCATAGCGCACCTCGGCTGCGACACCGGAGCTGTCCAGGATGTGTTTCAGATCGGCCAACAGTCCGTCGGAGATGTCGATGGCGCTATGCGCGATGTCGCGCACTGCCAACCCCAAGGCCACGCGCGGTTGCGGTTGCTGCAAGGCGGCGATGCAAGTGTGACGCGCGCCCTCTGGCAGATGCACCTGGTCTTGCAGTTGCGCCAAGCCCAAGGCTGCCTCGCCCAACACACCGGACACCCAGATATCGTCACCGACCTGTGCGCCGCTGCGGCGCAGGGCTTTGCCTTGCGGCACCTCGCCCATGATGGTCACGCTCAGATTGAGTGGCCCGCGTGTCGTGTCGCCGCCTATCAGTTCCACTCCGTGCGCTTCAGCCAGCGCGAAGAAGCCCTCGCTGAACGCCTGCAACCAATCATCATGTGCCTGCGGCAATGCCAGTGACAAAGTCGCCCAGCGCGGTTGCGCGCCCATGGCCGCCAGATCGGACAGATTCACCGCCAGCGTCTTGTGGCCCAGCTGGCGCGCATCGGTGTCGAGATAGAAATGCGTGCCGCCCACCAGCATGTCGGTGGACACTGCCAGTTCCATGCCGGGATTCACGCGCAGCAGCGCCGCATCGTCCCCCACACCCAGAATCGTGTTCGGGGTGGGGCGAGTGAAAAATTGCCGGATGAGATCGAATTCAGACATACAGCAAACCCTTCACCACAGAGACACGGAGACACAGAGAAAACCAAACCAAACCATAAGTCGGCTGCAAGGTTCTCTCTGTGTCTCTGTGGTGCAATTGAATCTACTTCGAATTGACTTCGACGGCACGCGCCAGCGCGGCCAGCTTGTCCAGCACGCCGTTGACGAACTTGTGTCCGTCGCTGCCGCCAAAGGTCTTGGCCAGCTCGACGGCTTCGTTGATCACCACGCGGTAAGGCACTTCCGGCTGATGGAACAGTTCGTATGCGCCGAGCAGCAGCACCGAGTATTCGACCGGACTCAACTCGTCCAGCGCGCGATCGAGCTGCGGCGCGATCTGCTCATCCAGCGCTTCGTGCTGGGCGATGGCACCGCGCAGCAGTTGCTGGTACAGCTCGCTGTCGTAGCGTCCCAGGCTCTTGTCGTCGCCCGTGCTGCGACCGATCTGCGTCGCGCTGCTGCCCGAGATCTTCCATTCGTAGATGCCCTGCAGCGCCAGTTCGCGCGCGCGGTGGCGCGGGCTGACGGCGACTTTCTTGGTATCGCTCATGCCAGTTCCCGCGCCAGATTGACCATCTCGATGGCGACCAGTGCGGCTTCCGCACCTTTCACGCTCATGCGTACTTCGGCCTGCTCGTCGGTGTCGGTGGTGAGGATGGCGTTGGCGATGGGCATGCCGGTCGCCAGTTGCACTTCGCCCACACCGCGCGCGGATTCGTTGGACACGATCTCGAAATGGTAAGTATCGCCGCGGATCACCGCACCCAGCGCGATCAGTGCATCGTAGTCGTGGCTCTCGGCCATCTGCCACAGTACCAGCGGGATCTCCAGCGCGCCAGGCACGGTGGCCAGCACGATGTCGTCGTCCGCCACACCGCTCTTCAGCAGTTGCGCATGACAGGCGGCCAGCAGACCGTCACATACGACATCATTGAAACGGCTCTGCACGATGCCGATACGCATGCCCGTGCCGTCCAGGTTCTTTTTTATCTCTCTCATTTTGTATCCTTGGAAGAACAATAACCCACGATCTCAAGGCCGAAGCCCGCCATGCTCGGCATCTTGCGTGCCGTGCCGATCAAACACATCTTGCCCACGCCGATGTCGCGCAGGATCTGCGCGCCGATGCCGTAACTCTTCGGATCCCATTTGCTCGCCGGATGTTCGGCATGGTCGTCGAACGCACGGGCCAACAGCGTCTGCGATGTCTCGTCCTGATGCATCAGCACCAGCACGCCACTGGGTGCCTGAGCGATCTTCTTCAACACCTCATGCACACTGGTGCTCTTCTCGTAGCTGGCCTGTTCCATGAAGTCCATCACCGACAATGGCTCGTGCACGCGCACGATCGTTTCCACCTCGGGCTTGATGTCACCTTTGGCCAGTGCCAGATGGGTGCGCTGCGTGCTCTTGTCGGTATAGGCGTACAACTCGAACTCACCGTAAGCCGTCTGCACGCTACGCTTGCCAACGCGTTCGATCAGCGTCTCGTTGTGCGCACGGTATTCGATCAGGTCGGCGATGGTGCCGATCTTCAGTCCATGCTGTTTGGCGAACGGGATCAGATCGGGCAGACGCGCCATCTCGCCGTCTTCCTTCAGGATCTCGCAGATCACCGAAGCCGGTGTCAGACCGGCCAGTTGCGACAGATCACAACCTGCTTCGGTATGACCGGCACGCACCAGCACGCCACCGTTCTGCGCCATCAGCGGGAAGATGTGGCCGGGCTGCACGATGTCTTGCGGCTTGGCACCCTTGTTCGCCGCGGCAAGGATGGTGCGCGCGCGGTCGGCGGCGGAGATACCGGTGGTGACACCGGTCGCCGCTTCAATGCTGAGCGTGAAGTTGGTCGCCAGCGGCAGGCCGTTCTCGCGCACCATCAGCGGCAGGTCGAGCTGCTTGCAATGCGCCTGCGTCAGCGTCAGGCAGACCAGACCGCGCCCGTGTTTGGCCATGAAGTTGACCATCTCCGGCGTGGCGAACTCTGCGGCGAATACCAGATCGCCCTCGTTCTCGCGGTCTTCCTCATCCACCAGCACGACCATGCGGCCGGCGCGTATCTCTTCGATGATCTCGTGGATCGGTGCCACATCTGTCATGTGTTCTGTTCTTTCTCTGCCTGCAGCATGCGTTCTACATAGCGCGCGATCAGGTCGATCTCCAGATTCACGCGCTTACCTTTTTCCAATTCGTTCAATGTCGTCACTTCCAGTGTGTGCGGGATCAGGTTCACCTCGAACTCGTTGCCCGACACATGGTTCACCGTCAGGCTCACGCCATTGACGGTGATCGAACCCTTCGTGGCAATGTATTTGGACAACGCATCCGGCGCGCGCACCACCAGACGCCAGCTCTCGCCGATGTCGTTGAATGCCGCCACTTCGCCCACACCGTCCACATGACCGCTTACCAAGTGGCCGCCGATGCGGTCGGACAGACGCATCGCTTTTTCCAGATTGACGTGCGCGCCCTGCTGCGCCAGCCCCGTGGTGCAATCCAGCGTCTCGCGCGACACATCCACCGTGAAGTCGTTGCCGTCGATCTCGACCACGGTGAGACACACACCATTCACCGCGATGCTGTCGCCCAACGCCACATCGTCCATGCCCAACACTTCGGTCGCCACGGTCAGACGCAGGCCGCCTTCGCGGTCGGCGACCTTTTTGATCATGCCTGCGTCTGCGATGATTCCACTAAACACGTTTCACCTCCGCTGTGATTCGTAGATCGTCGCCCACCCGGCGTACATCGCGCCAAGCCAGCTCCACCTTCTGTTCCAATCTCAGCAACTCGCCCAGATTAGCCATGCCGCGTGCGGCATCGCCCAATATCTGCGGTGCCAGATACAACACCAGTTCATCCACCAGCCCCGCTTGCAGCAATGCACCGTTCAGTTCGCGCCCCGCTTCCACCAGCACTTCATTGATGCCGCGCCGCGCCAGTTCACGCAGCACTTGCTGCAGATCGACCTGCCCGGTCGCATCGGCCAGCAGCAACACTTCCGCGCCTTGCTGCGCCAGTGCCGCGCGCTTTTCAACATCCTGCGATGCGGTGCAGACCAATACCTTTCCGCTTTGCAACATGCGCGCCGAAGGCGGCATGCGCAGCATGCTATCCAGCACCACGCGCAACGACTGCCGGTCGGTCGCGATACGCACATTCAACTGCGGATCGTCCGCCAGCACCGTGCCGATGCCGGTCAGCACCGCACAGGAACGCGCCCGCAGATGCTGCACATCCTGCCGCGCGGCCGCGCCGGTGATCCACTGGCTGACACCGTTCGCCAGCGCAGTGCGCCCGTCCAGACTGGCGGCGATCTTGCTGCGCACCCAAGGCGTGCCGCGCGTCATGCGCGACACGAAACCGATATTCATCTCTTGCGCCGCCGCTTCCATCAATCCGCTTTCGACTGCGATGCCTGCCGCACGCAGCCGCGCGATGCCTTGCCCGGCCACTTGCGGATTGGGGTCCTGCATGGCGCACACCACGCGCGCCACACCCGCTGTTATCAAAGCATCCGCACAAGGCGGCGTGCGCCCGTGATGGCTGCACGGTTCCAGCGTGACATAGGCTGTCGCGCCGCGCGAATTTTTTCCGGCAGCGCGCAGGGCATGCACTTCCGCATGCGGCTCGCCTGCCCGCACATGCCAACCTTCGCCGACAAGTTCATCGCCCTTGACCAGCACGCAGCCGACACGCGGATTGGGCGAAGTCGTGTTCAGCCCCTGCGCCGCCAGTTGCAGCGCCCGTGCCATCCACTGACTGTCGGCCGCATGCATGATCAGTCCGTCTTGCGGCGGCGCACCGGTTTGCGCATGGCATCCACCTCGTCGGTGAAGTCGTCCACATCCTGAAAACTCTTGTACACCGAGGCGAAGCGGATGTAGGCCACCTTGTCCAGCTTCAGCAACTCCTTCATCACCAGCTCGCCGATTTGGCGCGAGGCGATCTCGCGTTCGCCGAAGGAGAATATCGTCTGGGTGACATGCCCGATCGCTGCATCCACCAACTCGGTCGGCACCGGTCGCTTGTGCAGCGCGCGCGTGAAACTGTTGCGCAGGCGCTCATCGTCGAACTCGCTGCGCGTGCCGTTATGCTTCACCACCTGCGGCATGCGCAGCTCCACCACTTCATGCGTGGTGAATCGTTTGTCGCACGACAGGCAACGACGGCGACGGCGGATGCTGTCGCCCTCCTCGCTCAATCGCGTATCCACCACCTGGGTGTCGTCGTGTTTACAGAACGGGCATTTCATAAGTTAGTGAAATCTGGATTCTGGATTCAGGATTCGGGGAAACCGCTGCGCCCGCCGGATCCTGATTCCTTGCTCCCGAATCCCTATCAGGCTCCGTACACCGGGAACGCGGTGGTCAGCTTCTTCACCTCGCCCACCACGCGTGCGATCACTGCGTCGTCGGTCGGCGCATCCAGCACGTCGGCGATCAGGTGTGCCAGCTTCTCGGCTTCCAGCTCCTTGAAGCCGCGTGTGGTCATCGCGGGTGAACCGATGCGGATACCGGAAGTCACGAACGGCTTCTCCGGGTCGTTGGGAATGGCGTTCTTGTTGACGGTGATGTGTGCTTTGCCCAGTGCTTCTTCGGCAGCTTTGCCGGTCAGCTTCTTGGCGCGCAGATCGACCAGGAACACATGGCTGTCGGTGCGACCGGAGACGATGCGCACGCCGCGCTCGGTTAGCACTTTGGCCATCACGCGCGCGTTGTCGATCACCTGCTTCTGGTATTCCTTGAATTCCTTGCTGGCCGCTTCCTTGAATGCCACCGCCTTGGCGGCGATGACGTGCATCAGCGGGCCGCCCTGCAACTGCGGGAAGATGGCGGAGTTCAGCGCCTTCTCATGCTCCGCCTTGGCCAGGATCAGGCCACCGCGCGGACCGCGCAGGGTCTTGTGAGTGGTGGTGGTGACGAAGTCGGCGATACCGACCGGACTGGGGTAGCAGCCGGCGGCGATCAGACCGGCGTAGTGCGCCATGTCCACGAACAGGTAGGCACCGACGCTGTCGGCGATGGCACGGAAGCGCTTCCAGTCGATCACCAGCGCGTAGGCGGAAGCACCGGCCACGATCATCTTGGGCTTGTGCTCGTCAGCCAAGCGCTGCACTTCGTCGTAGTCGATCTCTTCCTTGTCGTTCAGGCCGTACTGCACAGCCTTGTACAGCTTGCCGCTGATGTTCACGGTCGCGCCGTGGGTCAGGTGGCCACCGTGCGCCAGGCTCATACCGAGGATGGTGTCGCCCGGCTTCAGCACGGAGACGTACACGCCCTGATTGGCCTGCGAACCGGAGTGCGGCTGCACGTTGGCGTACTCGGCACCGAACAATGCTTTGGCGCGGTCGATGGCCAATTGCTCGGCGACATCCACAAACTCGCAACCGCCGTAGTAACGCTTGCCGGGATAACCCTCGGCGTACTTGTTGGTCAGCTGGCTGCCCTGCGCCTCCATCACCGCCGGGCTGGTGTAGTTCTCCGAAGCGATCAGTTCGATGTGATCTTCCTGACGGGCGGTTTCTTTCTGGATCGCGTCCCACAGATCAGGGTCGACGACAGCGAGGGTGTTTTTGCGCGAGAACATGGATAGCTCCAAAGTTAAAGGATAAAAAGAAAGGCGCGCATTTTATCACGCCCGGAAGCTAAAACGCCGCCCATCAGGGCGGCGTCCGGCAGCGGGCCGAGAGCGCTATTGACCCGCTATCGACATGCGCCCCAGCAACACCGAACCGCACTGGCGCGAACCCTGCACCAGCACATCGTTGCCGATGGCAACGATGTCGCGGTACATGTCCTTCAGATTGCCGGCGATGGTAATCTCTTCCACCGCATACCGGATCTCGCCGTTCTCCACCCAAAATCCCGCCGCACCGCGCGAGTAGTCGCCCGTCACCGGATTGACGCCGTGGCCCAGCAACTCGGTCACCACCAGTCCGCGCCCCATGGTGCGCAGCAGTCCGGCAAAATCCTGCTCGCCCGGACGGATGATCAGATTGTGCGTGCCGCCCGCATTGCCGGTGGTCTGCATGCCCAGCTTGCGCGCGCTGTACGTGCCGAGGAAATACCCTTTCAGCACGCCGTCTTCGACGATGGTGCGATGACGTGTGCGCACGCCTTCGTTGTCGAACGGACTGCTGGCCAGGCCGCGCTTGATGTCCGGCACATCGTCGACGCGCACGATATCGGAGAACACTTGCTGGTCCAGCGAACCGGCCAGGAAGGAGGATTTACGGTACAGCGCACCGCCACTCACCGCCTGCACGAAGTGGCCGAACAAGCTGGCGGCCACCGGCGCTTCAAACAGCACCGGACATTGCATGGTGGACAGCTTGCGCGCTTTCAGGCGGCGCACGGTGCGCTCGGCGGCGATACGCCCGATCTCTTCCACTTTGAGTATCTCGGTCGCGTTGCGCGCCACGCTGTACCAGTAGTCGCGCTGCATGCCGTCGCCTTTGCCGGCGATCACCGAGCAACTCACGCTGTGACGCGACGACGCATAACCGCCGCTGAAACCGCGACTGTTGGCCTGCACGAAACAGCCCTGATTGGCATTGACGCTGGCACCCTCGGAATTGACGACGCGCTTGTCTGCGGCAAAGGCGGCTTGCTCGCACTCGCGCGCCAGTGCCACCGCCTGATCGACACCGATGCCCCACGGATGGCACAGATCAAGGTCCAGATATCCGAAGGCCAATTGATCGGCATCGGGCAGCCCCGCGCACTCGTCCTCGGCGGTGAAACGCGCGATGTTGAGCGCCGCATCCACCGTGTCGTGCACAGCACGCCGGGAAAAATCCGAGGTGCTGGCATTGCCGCGGCGCTGACCGAGATAGACGGTGACGCTCAATCCTTTGTCGCGGTTGTATTCGATGGTCTCGATCTCGCCGTGACGCACGCTGACCGCATGTCCGTCGCCTTCGGACACTTCGGCCACACAGTCCGAAGCCCCCTTCTTGCGGGCGTAAGCGACGATGTCGGCGGCCAGTTGGCGCAGGGTATCCAGGCTCGATTGGGTGTGATTTACGGGAATGCGCATAAAATTTTCAGTCGGGAACAAGCGGCAGGGGCGCTATCATAACAACATACCGACCTGGAACGACACCCACGATGAAACCGCACAACACCACCGACGAGGAGCTGGAAGAGCTCCCGCCCAGCAAGACCAAGATCAAGAAACAGATGCATGACCTGCGCGATCTGGGTAAAGAGCTGACCGAACTTTCCAAGGAGAAATGGCGCGAACTGGACCTGCCTGACAGCTTGTTCGAGGCGCTGGTGGAATACAAGCGCATATCCAAATTCGGCGCACAGAAACGCCAGTTGCAATACATCGGCAAATTGATGCGCGACGTGGATACCGCGCCGATTTTGGCCAAGATGGATATCTGGAGCGGCAATTCGCGCCAGCACACCGCATGGCTGCATCAGGTGGAAGCCTGGCGCGACCGCATGCTGGAAGAGCCGGATGCGCTGACCGAATTCCTGACCCAGCATCCCGAAGCGGATGTGCAAAGACTGCGCACGCTGATCCGCAATGCGCTCAAAGAAAAAGAACTGAACAAGCCGCCGAAGTCCTACCGCGAGATATTCCAGTTGCTGCGCGAGATCATTCCTCAACCATAAAACCTCACGTCCACGAAAGACACCAAAAGCACGAACTAAACAGCCATCTTTAATTCAGGCGATGAGCCTGGTCGCGCATTCTTTCGTGACTTTCGTGACTTTCGTGACTTTCGTGTTTTTCGTGTTTTTCGTGGACAGACCCAACTCACCTAAATCCATCTCATGAACGATCTTCTACCCCACATCGCCTTCGACAGCGGACGCGAGCCGCGCTACAGCATGATCTGGCTGCACGGCCTGGGTGCCAGCGGCGATGATTTCGTGCCGGTGGCGGAGGCTTTGCAAGTACCGCACTCGATACGCCATATCTTCCCGCATGCGCCGCAGATGCCGGTCACGCTCAACGGCGGATTCGTGATGCCGGCCTGGTACGACATCCGCAACGCCGATGCTTCAAGCTGGAACCGCACCGACCACGCTTCCATGCAGGACGGCGCGGGCATTCGCGCTTCGCAGCAGGCGATCGACGCCTTCATCGAACGCGAGATCGCGCACGGCATTCCGGCTGCCAACATCTTTCTCGCGGGATTTTCCCAGGGCGGCGCCATCGCGCTGCAATGCGGGTTGCGCAGGCAAGCGGGGCTGGGCGGAATACTGGCTTTATCCACCTATCTGCCGCTGGCGGATACGCTACAGGCCGAGGCATCTGCAGCCGGATTGCACACACCGTTGTTCATGGCGCACGGGCGACAGGATCCGGTGGTACCTTATGCGCTGGGAACACACTCCTTAAAGTTGCTGCAGGTTGCGGGCTGCGAGGTGGATTGGCACGAGTACGACATGCCGCATTCGGTGTGCATGGAAGAGATCGACGACATCTCCGGCTGGCTCAGCCGGTACATGTCGCGCGCGGATTAGGCTTCGCTGGCGAAGTCCTGCTCCATCATGCGGTAACGCGCGAGATCGTAATCGTCACCGCGCTCGACCAGCCCCAGCGGCAACAATAGATACGCCTTGTCTTCCAGTTCCATATTGAGGCTGCGCTGCGGCGTGTAGGTATCCTGCTTCATCAGCAGCCAAGCCTCGCCGCTGGTATCGGCCGGACGGTTCAGATACAGACCGAGTTGTCCGCCTTCCGGCCCCTTCACCGCTCGATCATGCAAAGGCACGCCCACCACGCGCGGACTCAACACCTCGACGCCTATATGCAAAGCGCCGTCGCGGTCGCGGCTAAGACGACGCACCACGCCCGCGCCCCAGTGGCTGACACTCTCCGGCTTGCTGCCGACCAGCGCGCCGATCTTGATACCGTCGACACGCGCCGCTTGCACCACGCTGCGAAAACCGGTGGCGCTGATGTCTTCGATCTCCCAGGTTTCGCTCTCTTCCGCGCCGAAATTCAAACCGAAATCGCTGTGCTCCAGCATCTTGAGGAATCCGTTGGCAACCTTGAGATTGACCTTGATCTTGCGGCGCGGCGTGCGGCGCGTGGGCGGCGGCAGGGTCAGGCTCTGCACCAACCTTGCCGCGATATCCTTCACCAGTTCCGCTTCGAAATTGGCGCCGTACAGATTCAAACCGTCCGGCAGGATGCCTTTGTCCAGCGTCTTGATCATGCTGTCCAGCATCTGCCGCATGTTGTCGGCCACGATGTAGCGCAAGGCGGGATGGATGGTGCCTTCCGCCGTGGCGCGCATGGGCGGCGTGGGCTGGGCCATATCGAATACGTACAGCGCCGTGCCGTTGTAAGCGCCGAACACCTGCACGCCCTTGCCCAGTGCGGCGAACAGGCGCTCGGCGACATGTTCCTGCACCGGATTGAGGTTGCCGGCACTGCAGCCGTACCACAGCATCAATACTGCAAAAGCCTCGTTGGTGCTGAGATTGCAGCCGGGATAGACCGCGACACTCTCGTTGCCGAATTCCTGCACCTCGGCCATTTGGTAATACACCGCCAAGCGTCGCCACAAGGTTGGATCGACCATCGCATAACGCGCGGCCGCCATCTTGAGCAGGCCGCCGATGGCGCCGATGCCGCGCGTACATAACAGGGCCAGATCCGGCTTGACCGCCGAGGCACCTTTGGCGTTTTCCCGGTAGCGTTGCAGCACGTCGAAATGTGCGTAATCGCTCTGGGTGTAATAGGCATCCAGCAGCGTCCACAGACGATTCTCCTGGAATTGCGAGAGTGTTTGCAGCGTGAAGTAGTCGTGCAGCAGCTTGCGCACATGGCCCTGTGCTGCCTGATCGTAAAGCTTCAGCACGGCCCAATGATGGTCGAGTTTGAAATTTCCCGCCTGCTCGCTGATGGCCTCAAGCCAGTCGGTCAGTTCCTGCAGAGCATTGATCGAATCATGTTTTGGAACGTCGTCAAGCAACGACTGCGCGGACTTCATTTCCGCCAGCGGATGATCAGATTTCTTGCCAAATAACCCCATAACCACTGTTATCTCCCCTGCAGGTGCGCACCTTGTGGCCACAATATAAGCACATTTCGCAGGCGCTGCACATAGGGAGAACGGTCTATATATCGGCATATATCCGCATAAAGTGCCAAATCCGGTAAGTTGCTCTATGCTCTCCCCATGATTTTGCTATTGCAAGAAGACACGCTCTTCCCTCCGGTCACACAAGCGCTCAGGCAACCGAACGGACTGCTCGCCGCCGGTGGCGTCCTGTCGCCCGCGCGATTGCTGGATGCCTACCGGCACGGCATCTTCCCCTGGTTCGGCGAAGGCGATCCCATCCTGTGGTGGAGCCCCGATCCGCGCATGGTTCTGTTCCCGCACGAATTCAAACTCTCGCATTCACTGCGCAAGACTTTGCGCCGTGGCGCATACCAACTGCGCACCGACACGGCCTTCGAACAAGTGATGCGCGCCTGCGCCGCGCCGCGCGAGGGGCAGGACGGCACCTGGATACAGGAAGAGATGGTACAGGCATATTGCGAATTGCATCGCTTGGGCTATGCACATTCTGTTGAGACCTGGATGGATGACGAACTGGTCGGCGGCCTGTACGGCATGAGTATCGGCAAGATGTTCTACGGCGAATCGATGTTCAGCCGTCGCACGGATGCTTCCAAGATCGCACTGGCGCATCTGTGCGCGCAATTGCGGCGCTGGGACTTCGGCATGATCGACTGCCAGATGAACACACCACACCTCGCGTCGCTCGGCGCGCGCGAGATACCACGCCAGCCTTTCATCACCGAGTTAACGCGGCTGGCCGCATCTCATGCACCGCCCGCCCGATGGCAATTCGAGGTTGCGAACTGGTAAATCAGACTGTGCTGGACACCACGCAGTTGCGGCCCTTGCGTTTGGCTTCATACATCGCGTCGTCGGCTCGGGCGTAGATGCTTTCCTGGGTGTCGCCTTCCCTGAAGTTGGCGATACCGACACTGACGGTAACATTCCCCACCACCGGAAAAGAGCGGTCCGCCACCACCTTGCGCAATTTCTCTGCCAGCGGTCCAATATCCTCGCCGCCCGCCACGTTCGCCAGCAGGCAGAACTCCTCGCCGCCGACACGGAACAACTGATCTGCGCTGCGCACCGCGCCTCTTATACGTTCGCATACACTGCGCAACACCTCATCGCCCACCTGATGACCATAGGTGTCGTTGATACTTTTGAAGTGATCGACATCGATCATCAGCAAGGCGAAACGATGATCATGGCGCGTGGCATTGGATACGGCGCGGTCCAGCACCTCGTGGAACTTGCGCCGGTTGTATGTGCCGGTCAAGGGATCGGCCACCACCAGATGCTCCAACTCCGACTTTAGCTTTTCCAGTTGCGCATTGCTCTCGCGTAACGCATGCCCAGCCCGCTCGGCACGATCCAGCATGACGGCGGCATACAGCCCGAACACGACAACCAGCACGGACACCAGTATCCGCATATACAGCTCGACCGGCTCCATCTCGAACAGGCCGTGATGGAAGGCCTCACCCAGACCGAACAGGTAGACGTCTATGATCGTATCCAGCAGCCAGAACAGCGGCACTATCAGCACGCCGGCCCAAGCGACCCGTCGCGAGTCCCGGCTCAGATGGGTCAGCGCCCCGAACCACAGACACAGGATGCAGAACCTTCGCTGTCGCTGCCTTTGTGCAGGCTCATTACCATCCTGTCGCATACTTGTACTCGATATTGATATTTTTCAGAAACGTAACACGCCAGCCTGCGAGCTGCAAACCTCCGCAAAATCGGGCTTACCGTCGCAAGCGCGGAATTGGTACACTTGCACACCGCTCGCGCCAACACCGTATCCCGCATGAGTCTGCTCAACGACATCCCGCTCTCTTCCATCCAGCTCTATCTGACTGCGCCCTATCCGTGCAGTTATCTGGACGGACTGGAAGCGCGCTCACAGGTCGCCACGCCGTCCTTTCTCATCAACGCGCAGGTCTATTCCGAGCTGGTGCGGCAGGGCTTTCGCCGCAGCGGCACATTCACCTACCGGCCGCGTTGCGACATCTGTCGCCAGTGCGTGCCGGTGCGCGTCGCGATGGATGCATTCGCAGCGACACGCTCGCAGCGCCGCAGCTGGAAGAAACACGGCGACCTGCATGTCGAGTTGCTGCCGCTGGAGGACAAGCCGGAATATTTCGAGTTGTACCGGCGCTACCAGCAGGCGCGCCATGCAGATGGCAGCATGGCGGATGACGATCCCGAGCAGTACCGCAACTTTCTGCTGCAAAGCCATGTAGACAGTATGCTGGTGGCGTTCCGCGAAAACGGCGTGCTGCGCATGGTCAGCATCGTGGATGTACTGAAAGACGGTCTGTCCGCGGTGTACACCTTCTACGATCCGGATGTGCCCGGTGCCAGCTTCGGCACTTACAACGTGCTGTGGCAGATCGAGCTGTGCCGCAAACTGGAACTGCCTTATCTCTATCTGGGCTACTGGATCGCCGCCTCGCGCAAGATGGCATACAAAGCCTCCTTCCAACCCCTGCAAGGTCTGCGTGACGGACACTGGCATCTACTGGAAACTGAAAACCGCACATGATCATCCGACTGGCACTGTTCCCATTCCTGATACTGGCCCTGCCCTTTGCCGGGCATTGGCTGGCAGACAACGAGACCGCATGGGCTTACAACGAACTCAATACCCAATCCCTTACGCCGATACTGGCCGCGCTTGCTACGCTGCTAGCGCTATTGATCGCGGTCGAGTTCGGCGGCAACCGCCAGCGCTCTTTGCTCAAACTGCAGCGCAGCTATTTCCTGGCACTGAGTGGCGCGGGGGCCGTGTGCGGATGGCTGCTGCTTTACCTGAATCAATACGCCGAAAGCTGGCTGGTGCCCGGCGCGCTGGATGTCACCGGCATGCTGGCACTGACCCTGTTGTTCGCGCTCTTGCTGCCGACCGTGCTCGGCTTGCGCACCCTGCTCGCCGGCGTGCCCGGCATACTGCAACGGCTGGCGCGCTTGCCTGCACTGCCCGCTCTTGCCGGCAGCCATGCCGTCAACGTGCTGGTGCCGCTCGCCCTGCTGGGACTGCTAGGCGGCGCGGCATGGCCGGATACACTTTTCTGGCTGCTGTGGGCTTCCCCCTTGTTGCTGCTGGTCGGCTTGCAGCTGATGTGGCATGAGCGCAGCATCTTCGCCGAACTGGCGACCGGTGACTGGGGGCGTGTGCTGTGTGCCGCGCTGTCCGGCCTGCTGGTGTGCAACGTCGCCGTGCTGGCGTTCCGTCTCGGCGGCGGCACGCTAATCGTGCAACTGCCCAACGCCGCCTTCGCGCAACTCGGCTACGCCCTGTTCGGCCTGCTCAGCCTGCAACTGGGCGATGTGATCGCCGAATTCTGGCGCGGCAAGACGCGCGGCGAAGTATTCAAACGCAAATCCTTTCCCATTCCAGTCGTTACCAAGAAAGAGCAGTGATGTCATTTTTCCAGTTGTTCCGCCCCGCCCTGTTCGCGCTCGATGCCGAGACCGCGCACCACGCCACCCTCGACGGCCTGAAGACCGCGCAATGCCTGGGCCTCACCTCGATGATGTTCAAGCGCCCGGCGGATGATCCGCGCACCGTGATGGGGCTGACCTTCCCCAATCCGGTCGGACTGGCCGCAGGTCTGGACAAGAACGGCGAAGTGATCGACGCGCTGGCCGCGTTCGGCTTCGGCTTCATCGAGATCGGCACCGTCACCCCGCGCGCCCAGCCCGGCAATCCCAAACCGCGCATGTTCCGCATCCCCGAAGCGCAGGGCGTGATCAACCGCATGGGCTTCAATAACGGCGGCGTGGATGCGCTGATCGAGAACGTGAAGCGCGCGAAATTCAAAGGCATCCTCGGCATCAACATCGGCAAGAACGCCGACACCCCCATCGAAAAGGCAGCAGACGATTACCTGATCGGCCTGCGCAAGGTGTACCCAAACGCCAGCTACGTCGCGATCAACATCTCCTCGCCCAACACCAAGAACCTGCGCCAGTTGCAGGGCAGCGA
>WOYI011542788.1_pt2 | contig 36500 bp, 43 predicted proteins | sample 6423411 | NCBI WGS metagenome assembly WOYI01 (sample SAMN13441803, study PRJNA592873) | oil field metagenome | biome: oil field; feature: oil-well bore; material: oil-contaminated soil; isolation source: oil-contaminated soil from oil-well borehole | place: Germany: Wietze | collected 2016-10-18 ...
CCCTCGTGTTCGTGCTCGGCTACTGCTGCCTGCGCTTCGGTGAAGCGTCGGCGCTGCGGACCGGCTACCCCGAAACGCAAACCAGGCCCGGTAAAAACCGGGCCTGATTTGCGTGGCAGGTACAGGATTCGAACCTGTGTAGGCGTTAGCCGACGGATTTACAGTCCGCTCCCATTGGCCGCTCGGGCAACCTGCCGGAATTTGGTGCGAGTAGCAGGGTACAACGAGGATGTACCGAAGACGAAAACGGCCAACACCTACGAGGAGGGTCCATGGCGGATTCAAGCTTCGACGTCGTCAGCAAGGCTGATCGACAAGAGGTCGACAACGCGCTCAACCAGGCAGCCAAGGAACTGTCCACCAGGTTCGATTTCCGCGGCACCGACACCACCATCGAGTGGCAGGGCGAAGAGGGCATCATCCTCATCTCCTCCACCGAGGAGCGCGTCCAGGCCGCGGTCGACGTGTTCAAAGAAAAGTTGATCCGTCGCGACATCTCCATGAAGGCGTTCGACGCCGGGGATCCGCAGCCCTCAGGCAAGATCTACAAGGTCATCGGCTCCATCAAGCAGGGCATCGACAGCGAGAACGCCAAGAAGATCACCAAGCTGATCCGCGATGAGGGCCCCAAGGGCGTCAAGGCACAGATACAGGGCGAGGAGATCCGGGTCAGCTCGAAGAAGCGCGACGACCTGCAGGCCGTGCAGGCCCTGCTGCGTGGCGCCGACCTCGAGGTCGCGCTGCAGTTCGTCAACTACCGCTAGCGGACGCCGTCTTCAAGCTCCTCGTACTCGGTCTTTCCGAGCCCGTTCGGGTACGGCAGATCGCGGACGGGGATGGTGGTGTATCGAGTACTCGACGACATCGGGGCCTTAGTAGTGGTAGCGGGCCTGGAGGATTTCCAGGTTCTCGTCGACGACGCGGTAGACAAGTCGATGCTCATCGGTGATTCGGCGGGACCACGCTCCGGCGAGTCCGTACTTGAGTGGTTCTGGCTTTCCGATGCCTTCGTATGGGCCGCGGCATGTTTCGTTGATGAGTCTGTTGATGCGCTTGAGGATCGTGCGATCGGCTGTCTGCCAGTGCTGGTAGTCATCCCACGCCTGCGGTGAGAAGACGATGTTCACTCTGTGTCGAGTTCGTGGCGGACACCGTGGCCGGCGTCCAGTGCCGCCGCTGCGTCCAGGAGCCGGCGGGCATTGGCGGGAGACCGAAATAGGTAGGCGGTCTCCTGCCAGGCTTCCCACTCGTCGGCTGCTATAAGGACCGCGCGGCCATTCTTCGAGGTGATCTCGATGGCGGCGCGATCGTCGTTGACCTGCTGAATCAGGGGAAACAGGTTCTTACGGGCTTCGCTCGCCGTGATAGCCATTTGACAATCCTCCTAGTGGTACAAATTATGGTACCAGTTGGATCGGGATTTGACGGTAGCGATCAGGACGGGCAAGCGGACGAGATTTCAGCCCGAGTACACCTTGTCCCCCTCGCAACCTTGATGTCCCGCAGCGCTTAGCCGCGCTTCTCTCAGTTGAAGTAGGGACTGCGCCCCTCGGGCCGATCCAGCAACGGATTGCTGGGATTGATCACATAGCTACCGGCCGGGCTGATCACGAAGCCGGACTGGTCGAACGAGTTCTGGCACGAGGTGAGCACACCGTCGGTGCCACAGCTGACGTGCTGGAAGCTGATGCGCGAATTCGGCGGCAGCGGCTGGGCCGGTTGATCCCCGACGTAGATCGGGTTGGCCGCGGTCGCAAAACCGGGCGCGCCAACCTGTCCGCCCGACACCACATTGGCGCCATTGGGCGCGGCCGGGAACGGTCCGCTGCAGCCGTAGCCGCCGGTACCCCGGCTCAGCACGCAGGTGATGCCGCCGTTGGCGGTGAAGGCGTACATGCTGCCGTCGTTGACCGCGAATGCGGAAGGCTTCACCAGCTCCCAGGCATTGATGTTGGGCCCGGGCGGCGGCGGGGGTGGCGGAGCGGGTTCGGCGCCGGCCACCGCCGACGAACCGATCAGGGCGGCACCGGCCGCCACCGCAGTCAGCAAACCTCGCATAGCCATGGCGTCACCCTAACCCGCCGGTGCATCGCGGGCCAGGTCAGCGGACCGTCACCGGGGTAGGTGTGCCAATCAGTACTGGCCCGGCCCGCGCCCGGCCATCCGCTCCAGCCGGCGGATGCGATCCTCGACGGGCGGGTGGGTGGAGAACAGCTTGCCGATCTTCTCCCCCGCCCGGAACGGGTTGGCGATCATCAGGTGTGCCTGATCGGCCAGTTGCGGCTCCGGTGGCAGCGGCGCGGCCTGCACACCGGCGGAGATCTTGCGCAGCGCGCTGGCCAGCGCCAGTGGATCGCCGGTCAGCTCGGCACCGGACTGATCGGCCTGGTACTCCCGCGAGCGCGAGACGGCCAACTTGACGACGGTGGCCGCGATCGGGCCCAGCAGCGAAACCAGCAGCATGGCAAAGGGGTTCACCCCACCCTCGCGGTTACCGCCGAACATCGACGCGAACACCGCGATATTGGCCAGCGCGGTGATCACCGACGCGAGCGCGCCTGCCACGCACGAGATCAGGATGTCGCGGTTGTACACATGGGACAGTTCGTGGCCCAGCACCGCACGCAACTCACGCTCGTCGAGAATCTGCAGAACGCCGGTGGTGCAGCACACCGCGGCGTTGCGCGGATTGCGGCCGGTGGCGAACGCGTTCGGAGCGGCGGTGTCACTGATGTAGAGCCGCGGCATGGGCTGACGCGCCGTGGTCGCCAGCTCGCGCACGATCCGGTACATCGCCGGGGCCTGCATCTCGGTGACGGGCTGGGCGTGCATCGCCCGCAGTGCCATCTTGTCGCTGTTGAAGTAGATATACCCGTTCATGCCGACGGCGAACAGCACCGACAGCCACAGGATCGACGTGTTGCCGAACAGCGAACCGATGAACACGATGAGCGCCGACATGCTGACCAGCAGCACAAAGGTCTTCATCCGGTTGGCATGGGGATGCCAGGTCATCAGCTTGCCTCCTAGGAAAGTCTTCGCTCGCTGATCTAACGCCGAAGGACCCCCGGAGGTTCCGATTCAGCCGTGCCGGTTCGCGGTGTAGTCGACCAGAATGGCCAGTGCAGCGCGGCCGGGTCCGGCGGGCAGATTGTTGAGTTCATCGCGGGCCCGCCCGGCGTATTCGCGCACCGTCTGCTTGGCATCGGCCATGCCCGGGGACCGCCGCAGCAAGGTCAGCGCCTCGGCCAGCTCGTCATCGTCCTCGATCGGCCGGGCCACCAACTCCCGGAGCCGATCCGTGTCGGGACCGGACTCGCGCAGTGCGTACAGGACGGGCAGCGTGTGCACGCCTTCACGCAGGTCAGTGCCGGGAACCTTGCCCGACTCGTCGGGATCGCTGTCGATGTCGATGATGTCGTCGGAGATCTGGAAGACGGTCCCGACGATGCCGCCGAGCCAGGACAGCCGCTGGATCTGATCCTCGCCGGCACCGGAGAACGTTGCCCCGAAGCGGCCCGCGGCCGAGATGAGGCAGGCCGTCTTCTCGTAGACCACCTTCAGGTAGTGCTCGATCTCATCGGTGCCGTCGGCAGCGCCGCGCGTCTCGCGCATCTGCCCGGTGACCAGCTGTGCGAATGTGTCGGCAATCACCCGCACCGCGTCGGGTCCGAGCCGCGACACCAGCCGCGACGCGGTCGCGAACAGGTAGTCACCCGCGAGGATCGCGATGTTATTGCCCCACCGGGCGTTGGCACTGTCGGCGCCCCGCCGCAGCTGGGCCTCATCCATCACGTCGTCGTGATAGAGCGTGGCCAGGTGCACCAGCTCGATGACGGCGCCGGCGATGATGACATCGCCGTCCTCCGGTCGCGGCCCCAGCGACCCCGCCAGCACGGTGAACAGCGGCCGGAACCGCTTGCCGCCGGCCTGGAAGAGATGCTGGACGGCCTCGACCATCAGCTCATCCGCCTTGCCCAGCTCGGTGGCCATCAGATCTTCGATACGCGCCACTCCGTCGCGTACCTGCGTGGCGAATTCAGGATCCCCGAAGTCCACCCCCGCCACCACGCTCGCCGGTGTCCTCATTTGTCCAACATACTGGGAGGGTGCTGAGTCGAGCAGATGTGGTTGTCGTCGGGGCCGGGCCCGCCGGTTCGTCGGCCGCCGCGTGGGCGGCGAGGGCCGGCCGCGAGGTGTTGGTCATCGACTCGGCACAGTTCCCCCGCGACAAGGCATGCGGTGACGGGCTGACCCCGCGCGCGATCTCCGAGCTGCGACGGCTGGGCCTCGGCGACTGGCTGAGCGGCCGGATCAGCCACCACGGACTTCGGATGTCCGGGTTCGGGGCCGACGTGGAGATCCCCTGGCCCGGGCCCTCGTTCCCGTCGACCAGCAGCGCGGTCCCCCGCACCGAACTCGACGACCGGATTCGCACGGCCGCTTCCGACGACGGCGCCAATATGATGCTGGGCACCAAAGTAGTTGATGTACGCCATGATTCGACGGGTCGCGTATCGGAGCTGATGCTCGACGACGGCTCCGAGATCGGGGTGGGCGAGCTGATCGTCGCCGACGGTGCCCGCTCGACACTCGGGCGCGCACTGGGCCGGACCTGGCATCAGGAGACGGTGTACGGCGTGGCGGTGCGCGGATACATCGCGACCCCACGCGCCAACGAGCCGTGGATCACCTCACACCTCGAATTGCGTTCGCCGGAAGGCAAAGTGCTGCCCGGCTACGGCTGGATCTTCCCGTTGGGCAACGGCGAGGTGAACATCGGCGTGGGCGCACTGGCCACCGTGAAACGCCCGTCGGATGCCGCGTTGCGACCGCTGATGTCCTACTACTGCGACCTGCACCGCGAGGAATGGGGTTTCGAGGGCGAGCCACGCGCCGGGCTGTCCGCCCTGCTGCCGATGGGCGGTGCGGTGTCCGGGGTGGCCGGTCGGAACTGGATGCTGATCGGTGATGCCGCGGCCTGCGTCAACCCACTCAACGGCGAGGGCATCGACTACGGATTGGAGACCGGACGGCTGGCCGCCCAGCTGCTGGGCGCCGGTGACCATACCGACTCCTGGCCCGCAATCCTGACTGAGCATTACGCGCGCGGCTTCTCCGCGGCGCGGCGGTTGGCGCTGCTACTGACGTTCCCGCGGTTTCTGCCCGCGGTGGGCCCGCTGGCGATGCGATCGCATTTCCTGATGAACGTCGCGGTGCGGATGATGGGGAATCTGGTCACCGAGCAGGACGAGGACTGGATCGCGCGGGTGTGGCGATCGGCCGGCCTGGCGTCGCGCCGGCTCGACGACCGCAAACCCTTCAGCTGATCAGAGCGCGAGCTGCGGTTCACGACCCAGCAGGGTCATCTCCATCAGCAGCCGGACGCAGACACCACGTAGACGCAGGCACCACGTATTTGTGCACCGCGAGCATCGCGTTCTCGTCCGCGGGTTCGCGCGTGCAATCCTGCAGCGCCGCCAGGGACGCCGATTCGTCGATATCGGTACCGATGAGCACCAGCATGGTGCCGCGCCCGGAGGCACCGCGTTTCTCGAAGCGCAACGAGCTGCCGACCAGTTGCACGGAATATCGACCGCCGGAACCGAAATCGACGAAACCCTTTGCGCGGTAAAGCCCCACGGGGCGGTCATGCAGAAAGGCCATGAGGCGGCGGGGGTTCACCGGCGCATCGGTGCTGAACTCCACACTCTGATATTCCGGGTGTTCGTGGTGGTGATCCTCGTGCAGCAGTTCCTCCAGCGACAGCTGGGCCGGACGCTCCCGGCGCCCTACCGGCGGGTCGATCAGCAACGCAGGGTCCACCCGCGCAAAATCGGTGTACACCAACGGAACCTGCGGGTTCTCGGCGCGCACCCGCGCCGCGATCCCGTCGGCATCGACGGCTTCACCGACCTTGTTGAGTACCACCAGGTCGGCGACCCGCACCCCGTGTCCCAGCTCGGCGGGCCGGGCGGCGTCCACTACCAGCACCAGCCCGGCGTAGTGGAACCGGTGATCCCCGGCGGCGGCGATGGTGCGGGCCAGCACCGGCGGCTCGGCGATCCCACTGGCCTCCACCACGATCAGATCCAGCGCGGGGCGCACGCCCGCCAGCCGGCCCAGCATCTCGGCGGCTTCGGTGGAGTCCGTCGCGCAGCAGATGCACCCGTTGGACAGCGAGGCCATCGCGTCGACCTGCCCGGCGACGAACATCGCATCGATGTTCACCGCACCGAAGTCGTTGACCAGAGCCCCGATTCGCACCCCGCGGCTGTTGCGCAGCAGATGATTGAGCAGCGTCGTCTTACCGGCCCCGAGGAAACCGGCGAGCGCCAGAACAGGAACGCTCAAGGCTTGACGGCGGCGTGCAGCGCGACGATCCCGCCGGTCAGATTGCGCCAGCGCACCGCTTCCCAGCCGGCGTCGCGGATGCGGTCGGCCAGCTCGGCCTGTATCGGCCAGGCCCGGATCGACTCGGCCAGATACACGTAGGCGTCCGGATTGCTCGACACCGCGCGCGCCATCGCGGGCAGCGCCTGCATCAGGTATTCTTTGTACACCGTGGCGAACAGGCCATTGGTCGGTGTGGAGAACTCGCACACCACCAGCCGCCCCCCGGGGCGGGTGACCCGCGCCATCTCGCGCAGACCCGCCACATGGTCGACCACGTTGCGCAGCCCGAAGCTGATGGTCACCGCGTCGAACACCCCGTCGGCGAACGGCAGGCGGGTGGCGTCGCCGGCCACCTTCGGCACATCGCGCTCGGCACCGGCGGCCAGCATGCCGACCGAGAAGTCCGCGGCCACACACCAGGCACCCGAGTTCGCCAACTCGACCGTCGACACCGCCGTGCCGGCGGCCAGGTCCAGCACCCGTTCTCCCGGGCCGATGCCCAGTGCCGCTCGGGTCTGCCGGCGCCAGAACCGGTCCTGCCCCAGCGACATCACCGTGTTGGTGATGTCGTAGCGGCGGGCCACGGCGTCGAACATCGACGCGACCTCGTGCGGGTCCTTCTCCAGCGACGCCCTACTCATCGGACCAAACCTACCTGTGAGTCTCGAGGATCCGGGAATGGGGATTCCGTGATGACGTGGGCACCCTAGACTCTCCAGGCCCTTTCGCGCACCGCGAGATAGTGCTCGGAGACCGGAACGCCGTCGGTGTAGCGCTCGACGGCCTGCTCGATCAGCAGGTCATGACCGGTGAGCCGGGTGTGGTGCTGGTGCATGTGCTCGCCCCAGGAGCGCACGATGAACGTCTCCACGAACGTCGAATCGTGTTCGACACTGCGGAACAGGCGCCACTGCGACGCCCCGGTGCGCTGACGGGACCGGCCCAGCACGTCCATCGCCTTCAGGAAGTTCTGCTCGTCGGCCGCGGGCACGCGGTAGGCGGTGATCACCAGAACGGGACCGTCGAGTGGTTCGGGCTCGAAGACGAGGTTCGGCTCGGGCCAGTGCGAGGACGGCGTCAGGTCGAGGTCGCCGGTGTTGGCGTGCAACGGCCACCACAGCGAGGACAGCCCGCACACCACGAGGAATCCCGCGCTGATCAACAGGCTCGTGACACTCGTGGTGGCCGCGGCAACCACACCCCACACAAGCGAGCCCACCGCCTGCCCGCCCATGAAGACCAGTTGGTACACCGACAGTCCGCGGGCCCGCACCCACGCCGGCAGGCTCAGCTGCATCGACGCGTTGAGCGTCGACAGCGACAGCAACCAGGACGCGCCGCCCACCAGCAGTGCCACCAGCACGGCGGCGAAATTGGGCACCAGCGCCAGCACGACGGTGGCCACCGCGAATCCCACCGCCGCGGTGGTCAGCAGCGTGTTCTGGCCGAATCGGGACCGTAACCGCGACAACAGGAAAGCGCCCAGCACGGCACCCGCACCGAGGGAGCCCAGCAGGACGCCGTACCCGGAGGACGACAGGCCGAGCCGGGCACTCGCGATCACCGGCAAAAGTCCCCACAGTGCGCTGGCGGGAGCGATGAACAATGCCGCCCTCAGCAGGATGCGCCGCACGATCGGCGAGCTTCGGATGAACCGTCCGCCCGCGCTGAGCGCTGCCAGTGCACGCTCAGGTGGCCCGCTGCGTTCGACCGGGTCTCGTCTCCACCAGACGAGCACGACCACGATTCCGGCGAAAGATACGGCGTTGAGCGCGAAGACCAGGGTCGGCCCCGACAGTGACACCAGCACCCCGGCGATGGCGGGCCCGATGGCCCTGGCCAGGTTGATGCTCATGCTACCCAGTGCCGCGGCGGCCGGAATCTGCTGAGCGGGAACAAGATCAGGCTGGATCGCCTGCCACGCGGGTGCGACGAGCGCCTGACCGCAGCCGATCACGAACAACAATGTCAGCAGCACCGCCGGAGTCGTCAGTCCGGCACCGGTCAACGACGCGAGCAGACCCACACCGGCGGCCATCGCGCCCTGGGTGGCGATGAGCAGACGGCGCCGGTCGATGAGATCGGCCAGCACACCCGATGGCAACGCCAACAGCATCACCGGCAGCGTCGTCGCGGTTTGCACCAGCGGTACCAGAACGGCCGCGCGGGGATCGCCGACGAGCATCCACTGCGCCCCGACGGTCTGCATCCAGGTGCCGAGGTTGGACACCAGTTGCGCGATCCACAGCGCGCGATAGACCGGCGACCGCAGCGGCGCCCATGTCGATATGCCCGCCGATGTCATCGCTGCCCCCATCCACGGCCTTTCGACCACTGTAGAGGTGGGGGCGCATGGAGACGTTTCGAACGGGCGGCTCACGCCGCTTTGCGACGACGCAATCCGATCACCGAGTCGTAGTGGTCGAGCAGTTCGTCGCAGACCGCCGGCCAGGTGCGGGTCAGCACGCTGCGCCGGGCCGCGGCCGCATAGCGGGCGCGTTCGGCGACCAGATGGTCGACGGCGCCGTTCAACCGGGCTTCGAATTCACCGACGCCCAGCAGGATGCCGGTGTGCATCGGGGTGACCAGATCCCGCGGCCCGCCGGCGTTGGGCGCGATGACCGGCAGACCGGAGGCCATCGCCTCCTGTACGGCCTGACAGAAGGTCTCATGTTCGCCGGGGTGCACGAACACGTCCATGCTCGCATAGGCCGCGGCGAGCGCCGCACCGTGCAGCTCACCGGTGAAAACTGCTGTCGGCATGAGTGTTTCGAGTTTGTTCCGGTGAACACCATCGCCGACCACGACCACCTGCAGGTCGTCACGCGCGGCGACGGTGGCCAGTCGTTCGACATGCTTCTCCGGCGCGAGCCTGCCGACGAATCCGATGACCGGTTTACCGGCCGGGGACCACGCGGCGCGCAGCGCCTCATCGCGTGCCGAGGGCACGAAGCCGGTGATGTCGACTCCGCGGCCCCATTTGTGCAGTCGCGGAACACGATGGGCGGCAAGGTTTTCCATTGCCGAGGTGGATGGTGCCAGGGTGCGGTCGGCGTATCCGTGCAGGTGCCGGGTCCATGCCCAAGCGGCCTTGGACATCGCACCGATCCCGTAGCTCTCGGCGAAGCCGGCCACATCGGTCTGGAACACCGCGACCGTCGGGGCATTGAGGTACCGGGCGGCATGCAGGCCGCCGTAGCCGAGCAGCGCCGGCGACGCCAGATGCACCACGTCGGGATCGAAACCGCGCAGCACTCCGACCATTCGCGGTCGCGGCACGCCCAGCGGCAGCGAGGTAACCTTCGGGAACATCCACGACGGCACCCGGTGCACCCGCACCCCGTCGTGTACGCGATCGGCGGGCGCCTGGCCACGCGGGGTGTCCGGCGCGATGACCAGAACTTCATGGCCCGTGCGACGGAGATGCTCGATCACCCGAAGCACCGAGTTGGTGACGCCGTTGACATTCGGGAGGAAGGATTCGGCAACGATGGCAACGCGCACACTGCAACTGTGCCAGCGCAGGTTAACAGCACGGTTGCGGGCGGGCATATGGCATGCGAACACCACGACAGCGGTACGGTGGCCAACGTGCACCGAATGTTGGCCTTGCTCATCGGTTTGACGCTCACCGGTTTGACGCTGCTGACCGGCGTGGCATGCACGCGTCAGATCGAGGGCAGCGCCCAGTCCGACCCGAACGCACCGTTGACTCAGGTGAGCGAGGACGGCTTCGGCATCGTCGCAGGTTTCGACGAGGCACCGGTGCAGATCGAGATCTTCGCCGAACCGCAGTGCAGCCACTGCGCGGATCTGCAACGCGATTTCGGTGCATCCCTCCGGCACTACATCGGCCTGGGCCAGCTCGAGGTCACCTACCGGCCGCTGACCTTTCTGGAGATGGCCGGCTACCACTACTCCGAGCGGGTCAGCAATGCGCTGTTCGTCGCGGCTCAGGACGACAAGACCGCGGCCGTCGCATTCCAGCGGTTCGTCGAGGAGTTGTGGGCCGATCAGGACCCGTCCGGCCAGGGCCCGACCGACGACCAGATGGCCGAGAAGGCCCGCACCGCAGGGATACCCGACGAATTAACCCAACGCATCGCCGACGGTGATGGCGCGGTGGACACCACCGAGATGGACGAGACGAACTACGACTTCCTGTACATGGTGGATCCGGTGGAGACCGGGACGCCGACGGTCTATGACCTCGTCAACGACGAGAAGATCGACATCTACGACGAGGACTGGCTGGACAACTTGATCGCGTCATCCTGATGTTGGGCGGCCTGATCATCGATTGCCTGGTCCTCGATCCGCCGGGCGATCACCGCCACCACCAGTAGTGCGATACCGGCGATCAGCCAGCCCAGCACCGCAATCGACCCGGCCGGGATGATGGCGAGCGCCGCGTTACGGTGCTGCACGCGCACGAGATCGGGATCCGATCGGTCGTACTCCACGTAGATCCGCATCCCGGAGTCCAGTTCGGACGGATAGAGCACCCCGAGCTCGGGCCGGTAGGTCACCCGGTCGGGCGTGACGAACTCGATGGTCGAACGCCGCGGGCCGGCATCGAGCACCTCGGCGGCCGCCACCCCCATATCGGCTTCGATCCGGCGGTCGTTCTCCCACGCGCCGAGCACCAGCAGCACCGACTGGAACATCACCAGGGCGGCCGCCATGAGGATGCCGACCCGCACCCGGCGGATGACGCGCTGCGACCTGGTCTCCGTGCCGTCGCCGAACATCCGCGGAACCCTGTGCTGCCAACGGGCTTTCAGCCTGTTGAGCAGTTCCACTAGAGCGCCGCCCGGATGGACGCATGCAGTGCGCGCAATGATGACCGGTCGGCCTTCACCTCCAGCACCCGCATGCCCTCGAACGGTTCCCGAAGGACCTCGGCCAGCGTCTCCACCTCGACCTGCCAGCTGTCCACGTGATATGCCCGGCACAACGCGGCGATGTCCACATTGTGCGGGGTGCCGAAGATTCGCGACGACACATCCGAGAACCGCGGGTCGCCCTGCTCCAGCAGCTCGAAGATGCCCCCGCCGTTGTCGTTGGGCACCACGATGGTCAGGTTGCGCGGCGTGGGCTCGGTGGGCCCGATCAGCAGTCCGGAGCTGTCGTGCACGAACGTCAGATCGCCGATGAGGGCTATGGTTTTCGGCGGCGGACTTCCCCCGCTGCGCTCATGAGCCAGCGCCGCCCCGATCGCCGTCGACACGGTGCCGTCGATACCGGCCACGCCGCGGTTGGAACGCACCTTGACGCCCGGGACGTTGAGTCCGACCAGCGCGATGTCGCGCACCGGGTTGGAGGCGCCGAGCACCAACTGGTCGCCATCGCGCAGGCCGGCCGCCACCCCGGCCGCAACGTGCAGACCGGTGGTGAGCCCATGCTGTTCGAGCTGGGTGTGCACCGCACTGTACGTGCGCCTGTTCAGATCCGCGCAGCGTTGTAGCCACGCCGGATCGGGGGTGCCCGTGGTCACCGCACGGGTGCCGGTGGCCTGGGAGTTGCCGGACACATCGGGCCAGCGTGGACCGGTGGTCAGCGCGAAGACCGGCACCGACGAATCGGCCAGCAACGTCGACACCGTCCGGTGCAGGGTCGGTCGGCCGGCCATGATCACCTGCTGCGGGCGCAGCAGCGGCAACGCCAACGGGTGCAGCGGGTTCGCGGGCGGCGGCGCCGTCGGTTCGGCAACGGTGGGTAATCCGGCCAGGTTGGGGTGCGGGCCCGCGCCGTGGCCGGCGATGACCACGGTGTCCGGGGTGAGGTCGATGTCCAACGGCTGGTCGAAGCTGACCGGCGGGGTGTGCGTCCAGCAACGGCCGTCAGGGCGACCGTCCGGCGTGTCATCGGTGCTGTCGCGGTCGGGCACCAGGGGTTCCCGCAGCGGGATGTCGAACTGTACCGGACCCGCGTTGGCTGTACGAGATCCCTTGGCCGCCACCAATACTCGACAGGTCGCCGATCGCCACCGCGCATTGGCCGACGCCAGATCGCCAAGGCCTCCCCCGTCGCTTCGCTCGCCCCAGGACTCCGCCAGGCCGAGGCTGATACTGGCGCGGACCTGGCTGCCGAAATAGCCGAGCTGCTCCATGGTCTGGTTGGCACCGGTGCCCAGCAGCTCGTAGGGCCGGTTGGCGCTCAGCACGATCAGCGGAACCCGCGCGTAGTTGGCCTCCACCACGGCGGGTCCGATATTGGCCACCGCGGTACCCGATGTCATCGCGATCGGCACCGGGGTCTGCCCGGAGACCGCCAGGCCGATCGCGAGGAAACCTGCGGTGCGTTCGTCGATGCGGACATGCAGCCGGATGCGGCCGGCCCGATCGGCGTCGTGCAGGGCAAAGGCCAGCGGGGCGTTGCGCGACCCGGGACAGAGCACCACGTCACGCACGCCGCCGCGAATCAGCTCGTCGACGACGACGCGGGCCTGAGTCGTCGAGGGGTTCACCAACTCAGCCTATTGCTTCGGTGACAAAGCCTCGGCAAAAGAACCCCAGCACGGCCTCGTTGACCGCATCGGGGTGCTCGATGAAGCCCAGGTGGCCGGCGTCCGGGATTTCCAGGTATCGGCCGCCCGGGATGGCGTCGGCCACCTCGCGGCTCAGATGCGGGGCCATCAGCACGTCATCGCCGAAACCGATCACCAGCACCGGCACCTTGATGTGCTGGTAGGCCGGCAGCCGATTGCCCTCCGGGGACACCGCGAGCTGGCTGCGCAGGCCCGGGGTGTGCTTGGTGGGCCACATGGTGAACATCTCGGCCCAGTCGCGCACGGCGCGGTCGTCGTTGAGGGTCTTCGGTGAGAAGTTCTCCAGCAGGCGGATCTTGGCGTCATAGCTGGGCGGCAGGGTGATGTTGGCGTCGTGGAATTCGCGTTCGGCCTTGTTGAAGATGTCCCGGGCTCCGTCGTGGCGGCCGCGGGTGGCCATCAGTACCGCCTGGGTGACCAGTTCGGGGCGCGACACCATCAGTTCCTGGGCGATGAAGGAGCCCATGGACACCCCGACCACCCGGACCGGGCCGCCGACCACCTTCTCGATGAGCGATGCGGTATCGGCCACCACCTGGTCGGTGGTGAAGCCGCTGGCGTTCTCCGTGGCGCCGACACCGCGATTGTCGAAGGTGATCACGCGGTAGCCGGCCCGCTGAAACGCCGGGACCTGGTGCAGGTGCCACGTGCGGCCCGCACCGCCGCGGCCCGCGATGAACAGCACCGGGTCGCCGGTGCCGCCTTTGTCGACGTAAGCGAGATTCACCCGCCCGACCCTACTTGCGGGCGCGCACCGTGCGGATCGCCCGGTCCCACAGCAGCAGCGTGGTGGCCTTGAGCTGGGCGGGTTTCATCAGGTCCTTCGACATCAGCGCGGTCGCACTCGCCGGTGGATACCTCGAATGGGCCGACCAATGTCGGACCGTCAAGCGATGCTGAGGTATGCCCGAATACACCTACCGCGCCATGTGGTCGCCCGACGATCGGTCCTACACCGGCCACTGCCTCGAATTCCCCGGACTCTGGTGCCGCGGACCGACGGCGGCCGAAGCCATCGCCGCGATCGAGAGGCTGGTGACCGAGGAAGCCACCGCCGCAATGGCCACCGGCTGGGACCCGCCGGAATCCGTGAGCGGCCGCGAGTACAGTGGAAAATTCGTGGTCCGCATTTCGCCGGCACTGCACGCCCACCTGGCGGTCGAGGCCGCCGAGCAACGGGTATCACTGAATCAATGGGTGGTGCAGAAACTGGTGAATCGAGCACGCCCACATGGCTTCTGAGTCCCACTCGTCGCTGCATGAGAAGTCATATCGCGCTGCGAAACCTGGTACTACCGACAGTACTATGCCTCACTGGTACTGCCGGTAGTACCAGTTCTCAGAACCTCACATCGGCCCGCCGACAGTGACTGGTGTGACAGGTGTGGCTACAGCTTACGTGTAGATGTACGAACTTACGTCTAGATGTACGCGTGACACTCGCGGATCCGCTCCACCCACCATCGCCTTCGATCCACCGGCGCCGCCAGCGAAGCCAACCGGGCCGGGTCCGGGACAACGGGCCCGATCGGGAGATAGCCGTCCACCGGGGCGACAGCATCGACGACATCCTCGACGAACAGTCCCCCGGTGCCCAGCCCGCAGGCGTACGGCAGTTCTGGCAGGCAGGCGGCGGCCAGCAAGCCGCGGGACATGCCGACCGCACTGTCCAGCGCGCTGGACACCACGACGGGGATGCCGATGCGGGCAGCGATGATCAGCAGTGGGTCCACCCCGCCCAGCGGAGCAACCTTGACCACCGCGATATCGGCGGCGCCCAGCGCCACCACCCGAAAAGGATCGGCGGCCTTGCGAATCGATTCGTCCGCCGCGATCGGCACGTCGACCTGACGACGCACCTTGGCGAGCTCTTCGACTGTGGCACAAGGCTGTTCGATGTACTCCAACGGACCGAGCGCACCGGCCGCAGCCACCGCCTCCGATACGCTCCAGCCGCCGTTGGCATCGACGCGCACCTTCGGCACCGCCGCTCGCACCGCTTCGACGCGCGCGATATCGTCGGCCAGGCTCTGCCCGGGCTCGGCGACCTTTACCTTGGCGGTCTGTGCCCCCGGAAACCGGGCCAGCACCTCGGGTACCCGGGCCGGTTCGACGGCGGGCACGGTGGCGTTGACCGGGATGCGGTCACGAAGCGGTGCAGGCGATTCCCGGTAGGCGGCCTCGATGGCCGACGCCAGCCAGTGCGCGGACTCGGCAGGCCCGTACTCGCCGAAGGCACCGAACTCGCCCCAGCCGGCCGGTCCGTCGAACAGCGCCACCTCGCGTACGGTGATGCCGCGGAACCGGACCCGCATGGGCAGCGCGACGACGTGCAGACGATCCAGCAGATCGTCGAGAGACGGCGCCTCGAAAGACGGGGCCTCAAACGGTGGCGCGATCGCGACCCTCCCAGTGTTCACCGGCCGCCCGGTGGGCGACACGCTCGTCGAGGAACCGCGGCACAGTCAAGCCCGGGGCGAGCGAAGTGACGGGAATGGACTCGGACATGTCCGACAGCCTGCCACGCCGGCTTTGCCCTCACGCTGGCTTCGGATGAACCTGCCGACCCGCCAGATACGTCGCCCGTACCTGCAGTTCGGCGACCTCCTCGGGGTCCACCGCGCGCGGATCAGCCGACAGTACAGCGAGACCCGACAGTACAACGAGACCCGACAGTACAACGAGATCGGCGTACTTACCGACCTCGATCGAGCCGATGCGGTCCTCGGCGAACAGCTGATAGGCCGCGTGTGCGTCTTCGTAGACATCCAAAATGGTGTCGACGCCGGCGTCCCCCTGCACATGGCAGGCCATCTGCCAGCCCTGCGGATAGAAGGCGCCGACGATCTCGGCCAGCTGGTCGCGAGTGTAGTTGGCATGCCCGCACGAACCGGGCACCACACCGATGCTGCGGGTGGCATCGGTGTCCAGGTACGGGAATGTCAGGTCGATGTTGCCGATCCACGGCGAGCCGTCCACCAAAATCTTGGCCGCCGTTGGCGTCGCGGCCGTACCGCGCGCCCTTGGGATCCGGGGTGTCGCGGCTGATCCCCGCGACCTCGGCCGCCGCCGAGTTGAAGAATGCCTTGTGCCCCGAATTGTGGATGATCACCAGCGGAGTGTCGGCGACACCTTTCAGCCAGTCCAGCGTCGGCTCCGGTAATCCGTTCTGCAGCAGCGGGTCCCAAGCCATTGAGGTAGGCGCCGTCGGTGCCGCGGCGGGCCACCTCCCGATGGACCGCGTCGACGACGTCATCGGCCGACGGCAGCGTCACCGGCCGGATGTCGACCATCCGGTCCGACAGTACCACCGCTTCCATCAGCGGATGTCCGTGCGCCTCAACGAAACCGGGCAGCACGCAGCCCTCCCCGACAGACACCACCGTGGTATCGGGCTCGATCCAGTCCTGCAGCTCGTCCTCGGGTAGATCCACCGCCGCGGGCCTGGTCGACGAACTGACACCGGGTTCGGCGCTGCAGGCCGCGGTAACCTTCGGCTGGCCCGTCGCACCCGCGATCGGCGACCACTTCCAGGAAGGACGGCACCCGTGACAAACGCCGTGCTCTTCGATTTCTCTGGCACCCTGTTCCGGCTCGAGGAGGAGGATAGCTGGTTCGACGGCATCACGGTGGACGAGAAAGCGGTCGACCGTCACGTGCAGGCCGAGTTGATGCGCCGGGTCACCGCGCCCACCGGCAACTCGGTGCCGATGTCGGAAGCGCAGCAACACAACTGGGCCAATCGCGACCTGGAGCCGCATCTGCATCGGGAGGCCTACCTGCATGTGCTGCGCGAATCCGGGCTCACCGGCCATGACGCCGCCAATCTCTACCCGAGGCTGGTCGACCCCGCGTCCTGGACGCCCTATCCGGACGCCGCGGCCACGCTGAACGGGTTGCGCGCGGCCGGGATCAAGACGGCGGTGGTCTCCAACATCGCCTTCGATCTGCGGCCGGCGCTGGCGGCCGCGGGAACCGCGGCCGACGAGTACGTGCTGTCCTTCGAGGTCGGTGCGGTCAAACCGGACCCGGCGATCTTCGAGACCGCGTTGGCCCGCCTCGGTGTCGCTGCTGGCGATGCGCTGATGGTCGGTGACAGCGAGGAGGCCGACGGCGGGGCCCGCGCCCTGGGGTGTGCCTTTGCACTGGTCGATCCGCTGCCCACCGGCGAGCGCCCGGACGGACTGGTCAGGGCGCTGAAGGGGCACGGCCTCCTAGGGTGAGCTTCATCCGCGATGCGGGCCCGGTCGGCAAGGGCACCCCCGACGAGTTCGAGGCGCTGGCCGCTACAGGTGCGGCGCTTCCTTGATCGTGGACTCCGGGGTGCCGACCGTCTGACACCAGGTCTGCACGGCCAGCCGGGTACCGGTGACCTCCAACTGTGCTGCGTCGGCGCCCTTTTCGTCCTTCAACATCTTGGCCACCGCTTCGTTCTGCGTCTTCTCGTCCTGGCCGATGAAGTCCTCGCACTTGGTGTCACCACCGGTGACCGCGGGTGAGCATCCGACCAGCGCGGCTCCGACTGCCAGACCCGCCAGCAACCCACTTGCCGACCGCTTCATCGTGCTCTCCAACCTCGTGCGTCCCATACGCATCGTCTCGGTCTTTGTACCCCACCACCCGAGCGCCGAAACCTGCCGGTGCCCGTCTCCGGCGCCCCGCCTAAAGTCGATGGGTGACCACTGCGAGCCCGTTCGATCCGTCCCTCTGGCAACCCGTCGCCGGCTTCGAGCTGACCGACATCACCTACCACCGGCACGTCGTCGACGGGGTGCGCCAGCCTACCGTCCGGGTAGCCTTCGACCGCCCCGAGGTGCGCAACGCCTTCCGGCCGCACACCGTCGACGAGCTCTACCGGGTGCTCGATCACGCCCGGATGTCCCCCGACGTCGGGGTGATCCTGCTGACCGGAAACGGCCCCTCGACCAAGGACGGCGGCTGGGCGTTCTGCTCCGGCGGCGACCAGCGCATCCGGGGTCGCACCGGCTATCAGTACGCCGGGGGCGAGACCGCCGAGTCCGTCGACCCTGCCCGCGCCGGCAGATTGCACATCCTGGAGGTGCAGCGGCTCATCCGGTTCATGCCGAAGGTGGTCATCTGCCTGGTCAACGGGTGGGCGGCCGGTGGCGGGCACAGCCTGCACGTCACCTGCGACCTGACCCTGGCCAGCCGCGAGCACGCGCGTTTCAAGCAGACCGACGCCGATGTGGGCAGCTTCGACGGCGGATTCGGCAGCGCCTACCTGGCGCGGCAGACCGGCCAGAAATTCGCCAGGGAGATCTTCTTCTTGGGCCGCACCTACGACGCGCAGACCATGTACCAGATGGGGGCGGTGAACGAGGTCGTCGACCATGCCGACCTGGAGACCGAGGGGCTGCAGTGGGCGACCGAGATCAACGGCAAGTCCCCGCAGGCCGTGCGGATGCTGAAGTTCGGCTTCAACCTCATCGATGACGGACTGGTCGGACAGCAGGTCTACGCCGGTGAAGCAACACGTTTGGCGTACATGACGGACGAGGCCGTGGAGGGTCGCGACGCCTTCCTGGAGAAGCGGGCCCCGGACTGGAGCGGCTTCCCCCGCTACTTCTAGTCTCTAGACTCGCGAGGTGAGCAAGAACCCGTTGCGCCGGCTGTCCGATGCCGTGCTGCTGACCAGCATGCGACCACCGCTGACCGAGTACCTGAGCCGGGGCCCGCAGGTACCGCTGCGCGGCAAGCGCATCCTGATCACCGGGGCATCCTCCGGTATCGGCGAAGCGTCTGCGGTGAAGCTGGCCAAACTCGGCGCCAGTGTCATCGTGGTGGCCCGCCGCGAGGATCTGCTCGGTGCGGTGGCCGAGCGGATTCGCGACAACGGCGGTATCGCCGAGGCGATCACCGCCGACCTCTCCGACCTCGATGCCGTCGACGCAATGGCCGCCCGGGTGATCGAAAGCCAGGGCGGCGTGGATATTCTGATCAACAATGCCGGCCGCTCGATCCGGCGCCCGCTGATCGAATCCCTGGAACGCTGGCATGACGTCGAGCGCACCATGGCACTGAACTACTACGCCCCGCTGCGGCTGATGCGCGCCCTCGTGCCGGGGATGATCGCCCGTGGCGACGGGCATGTCATCAACGTCTCCACCTGGGGCGTGATGAACGAATCCGCACCGCTGTTCGGGGCATATCAGGCATCGAAGGCCGCGCTCACCGCGGCGAGCCGGGTGGCCGAGACCGAATGGTCGGGCAAGGGCGTGCATTCCACCACGCTGTACTACCCATTGGTGAAGACCCCGATGATCGCACCGACCAAGGCGTTCGTCGGGATGCCGGGCCTGTCGGCCGAGGAAGCCGCCGACTGGATGGTCACCGCGGCCCGCACCCGGCCGGTACGCATCGCGCCGCGGATGGCGGTCACGGCCAAGGCCCTGGACAGCGTGGCCCCCGGACTGTTGGGCGCGATCATGAAGCGCGGCGTCGTCGAGCCTGCCTAGACATCACGCCCCGTCGACATCACTCCCCGTCCACATCACGCCCCGTCGCCTACCATCGGCGTTCATGCGGACCCAGGACTGGATCCGGCAGCGAGACCCCGAGTACGACGCGCTGCGCCGCGCCGTCAGAGCGGGCATCGTGCTACCCATCGCGGCGGCCGTCAGCTTCATCGTCGCCGGCGGCACCCAGGCTCCGATGTTCGCCATCTTCGGTTCGGTGGCGTTGCTCATCATCGCCGACTTCCCCGGCAACCGGTCCGGCCGCGCCCTGGCGTACGCCGGACTGGCCGTCAACGGCGCGGTGCTGATCAGCATCGGCACCCTTGTCGCGCCGTACCCGTGGCTCAGCGTCGGGCTGATGTTCGTACTCGGCGTCACGGTGATGTTTTCCGGGGTGCTCAGTGAGACCGTCGCCGCCGGGCAGCGTGCCACGCTGCTGACCTTCGTGCTGCCGGCCTGTACGCCACCCGGCCCGATCGCCGAACGCCTGTCGGGATGGCTCATCGCGCTGGCCGTGTGCGTACCGGCGGCGCTGTTCCTCCTTCCACCGCGGCATCACGACGACCTGCGCCGGCACGCGGCAAGCGTGTGTCGCGTGCTCACGGATTGCCTGGGGGGAGTCGCGTCGACCAAAGAGGTCACCCGGGCGATGAACGCGCTGTGGGCCAACTTCGTCAACGCCGATTTCCGTCCGGTCGCCTTGACCGCCGGCAGCCGCGCATTGGTACGCGTCGTCGACGACCTCGGCTGGCTATCCGACCGGATCACCGACCGCACCGCTGCCATGCTCGGTGATCTGTTGGCACCCATCGTCGCCGTGCTTCGCGACTGCGAGGCGGTGCTCAGCATCTCCGACCCACGGCTGCGCGCCGCCCGCGGCGCCGCGCTCAACACCGCGTTGACCGACCTGCGATCCGTCGCCCAGGGCCGTAACCGGGAGGACATCGAGCAGATCCTCGGTGTGCCCGACAACGCCACCGCCGTCGAAGTCGGGCGGATCCTATTGGAACGCCGCACCTTCTCGGCCACCGTGGGGGTCACCGGACGCATCATCCGCAATGCCGCACTGGCCGACGCCCGGCCGGTTTGGGAGCGCGTGCTGGGTCGCGGGCTTCCCGAGACCGGCGCCGCGGACTGGGTGATGCCCGAGACCACGGCCGTCGCGGCCATCACCAAGGGCTTCCTGGCCACCCGGGCACTGGTGCTCCGCAACAGCCTGCGCACCGGGCTCGGCCTGGCTCTGGCCGTCGCGGTCACGCACGTGTTTCCGGTGGAGCACGGGTTCTGGGTGGTTCTCGGCGCGCTGTCGGTGCTGCGCAGCAGTGCACTCACGACCGGGACCCGGGTGCTGCGCGCGGTGGCCGGTACCACACTGGGTTTTGGGCTGGGTGTCGGCGTGATCGAGCTCGTCGGCGTCAACCCGGTGGTCATCTGGACACTGCTGCCGGTGGTGGCCTTCGGTTCGGCCTTCGTCCCCGAGGTGGCGTCGTTCATCGCCGGACAGGCAGCGTTCACGATGATGGTGCTGATCATCTTCAACCTCATCCAGCCGTCGGGCTGGGCGGTGGGACTGATCCGCGTCGAGGACGTCGTGGTCGGTGCGCTGGTCGGTGTCACGGTCTCGGTGTTGCTATGGCCGCGGGGCGCATCAGCGCCGACTGCCAAGGCGGTGGACAACGCCCGCGTGGCAGGCGCGGCGCTGCTCAAGGCGGCGGTGCTACGGGTCATCCGCGGCTCCACCGAGGCCACCGACAACCGGGTGTTCTCGCTCAGCCGCAGCGCACTGGAGTCCAGCCGGAGCCTCGATGACGCTGTACGGCAGTATCTTTCGGAGAACGGTGGCCATAACGACGTCCGGGCGCCGATCGTACGGGCGGCCAACCGGGCAGTGCGGCTGCGGGCTGCCGCCGAGCTGGTGGCCGATGTGGTGCCACCACCGCTCGGGGTGTACCCGCGGGCGCGCGAACTGCTCGCACAGCACGCCGACGTGGTGTGCGCTCAAGATGGGGCGAGCGCAGCGACGGGGGAAAGATCGGTGTCGGAACCGCCGATCAGTGACGACTTCGTGCTGGCGCTGCGCGCCGAGGCCGGGGACAACCCCCTCGCCGTGTCCGCGGCGCTACCACTGCTCACCGTCGCGGCCCATCTCGGCGAACTCGAACTGCTCCATCCGCGCGGCTGAACGCGCGGACCGCTTTAGGCCCTGGACGTGTTCCCGAACTGGTCGGCCCCGTCGCGGCGCGCGGCTACCGTGTCGCGGCCGAATCGGCCTGACCCGTGATAAACACGACGTATGGAGATCCTGGCCAGCCGGATGCTGATACGGCCGGCCGACTATCAGCGGTCCGTTGAGTTCTACCGGGACCGGATCGGGCTGGCCATCGCCCGCGAATATGGCGGCGGCACCGTCTTCTACGCGGGACAGTCGCTGATCGAACTGGCCGGACACGGCGAGCCGTCAGCCGGTGGCGCCCTCTGGCTTCAGGTGCGCGATGTGTACGCCGCAGAGGCGGGACTGTCCGTACGCGGGGTGCAGATCACCAGGGCTGCCACCGAGGAACCATGGGGCCTGCACGAGATGCACGTCGTAGACCCCGACGGTGTCACGCTGATCTTCGTGCAGATCCCCGAGACGCATCCCTTGCGCCGCGATGTGAGAAGTTAGCGCGCGGGCGCGGCGAGTGGCCAGCCCACCGACGCCAGCCGTGACGCAACCTGGTGCAGCTCTTCGGGGTTGGGCTCCTTGGCGATGATCAACTCGATGGCGCCGCTGATCTCGGCCTCGGTCACCGGCTTGTCACCGTCGCTGGAGCGCAGCACCGCCTGGGCGGCCTTGACGACCTCCTCCTCGGTGAGCGAACGTGTCAGCAGCGCCAGCAACGCGAAGTAATCGGTCCGCGGCACGCCCTCGGGGTAACCCTCGTGCAGCCAGCCGAGCACGTTGTCCAGGACGGTCTTGTTCTCTGTCATCGCAGTCAGCTCACTTCTTGGGAAGGAAGGGGAAGAGGTCGATGCCGGTGTGATGAATGATCGTCGCCCTGGTGATCCATAGGACCGCGGTCAGGATCACCCAGCCCACGAAAACGAACAAGGCGAGGCCCACAAACTTCAGTGCCGGGTTCGGCGCGAGGGCCGCATCGCCGTCGGTGTCCGCGCCACGTGAGTAGGCCACCAGCCCCAGTGCGAAGACCGCGGGCAGGCCGGCCCCCAAAAGCAGGCCGATCCCCAGTACCTTCAGAATGCTCTCCAGATAAACCATCTGAGTTCCTTTTGGCTAGTCGCGGATCAGACCGACGCGGTGGGCTTGTTGTCTGTGACGGCTTCCCGTATCTCCGCCGGGATGACGGAGTTGGTCGACGAATCCCAGTCGGCGTTGACGTTGCTGCTGTCGACCTTCTGCTGCTGGGCCCGCCACCACATGTAGCCGGACAGGCCAACCAGAACGAGGAAGATCAGCCCGTCCCCGGCCAGGGTCGAGTTGGTCACCGACTTCACGCCGTCGGACAGCCAGTACGACAGCGCGCCGACGAGCCCGGCGGCCGGCAGCGTGATCATCCATGCGATCGCCATCCGGCCGGCGACCGCCCAGCGCACCTCCGCGCCGGGCTTGCCGACGCCGCTGCCCAGGATCGAGCCGGTGGCAACGTGCGTGGTGGACAGCGCCATACCCGCCGCGCTGGAGCTCAGGATGATCGCGGCCGAGGACGCCTCAGCGGCGAAGCCCTGCGGCGACTCGATCTCCACCAGACCCTTGCCCAGGGTGCGGATGACGCGCCAGCCGCCGATGTAGGTGCCCAGGCCGATGGCGACCGCGCAGCTGAAGATGATCCAGAACGGCAGGCCCTGCTCCTTGACGTCGCCGGTCAGGTGACCGGTGGTGATCAGCGCCAGGGCGATGACGCCCATCGTCTTCTGCGCGTCGTTGGTGCCGTGCGCCAACGCGACCAGGGATGCGGTCGCGATCTGACCCCAGCGGAAGCCCTCACGCCGGCGCTTCTCGGCCACCCTGCGGGTCAGCCGGTAGACCAACCAGGTGCCGCACGCCGCCACCAGGCAGGCGATCACCGGAGCGGCCACGGCGGGGATGAGCACCTTCTGGGTGACGCCGGACCAGTTGACCCCGACGCTGCCGAGGGCCGCGAGTCCGGCGCCGATGAGTCCGCCGAAGAGCGCGTGCGACGAGCTCGACGGGATGCCGAACAGCCAGGTGAGCAGATTCCACAGGATGCCGCCGATGAGGCCGGCGAAGATGATGGTCAGCCCTGTCGATGCGTCGATCCCCGGTAGCAGCGATCCGGTCTTGCTGTCCTGAACCTTGAGCACCGCGGTGGTGACGGTGACGGCCACTTCCACGGACAGGAAGGCGCCGACCAGGTTGAGGATACCGGCGAGTATCACCGCGACCTTCGGTTTGAGCGCCCCGGTCGCGATCGACGTGGCCATCGCGTTACCGGTGTCGTGGAACCCGTTGGTGAAGTCGAATGCCAGTGCCGTTGCAATCAGCAGCACCAGGATGATCAGCTCTGCGCTCATGCCCCCAATTCTGAGACACCTCCCAGGTTTCCGCGTGGTTACGCCAGACCTCGTAGGGGCTATCCACCTGGGACTTTCCCTCGCGCAGCGAACTCTTCGTCCATCGTTCACCTGATAGCTGGGCTCCATTCGTCCTGCGCCGCAACTCCGGCGCAGGTCATCACCATCTGAGAGGCTTGAGCGGTGAATGCTTTTCTGGCGAGGATCGCCGCCTGGCTGACAGCCGGCTATCCCGACGGGATACCTGGCCCCGACCGGGTGCCACTGCTGGCACTGCTCACCCGGCGCCTGTCCAACGACGAGGTGACGACGGTCGTGCAGGGGCTGATGGACCGTGCCGAGTTCGCGCAGGGCGAGTTCGACCGCGTCGATATCGGCGTGCTGATCACCGACATCACCGACGAACTGCCGCGCCCCGAGGACGTCGAGCGGGTCCGCGCCCGACTGGCCGAGCAGGGCTGGCCTCTCGACGATCCACGCGACGAGGAGGAGGGTTCCCCATCGCCGTCCTGAGCCCCCTGCCGGTCGGCAGCGGTACGGCGGCCTTGTCGATCCTGCCGGACCTCGAGGCCGCCCTCGGCGGGGGCGCGGCACAGCTGCCAGTCCCGGCCGCCGACGATCGGCAACGCGATCTACTGACCACCGCGCTGCGCGCCGGTGAACCCATCGACGACGATATCGCCGTCGTGGTGTCCACGTCCGGCACCACCGGAAACCCCAAGGGCGCCATGCTTTCCGCTGCCGCGTTGATCGCCGGCGCCACCGCCACCCAGAACCGCCTCGGCGGTCCCGGCCGGTGGCTATTGGCGCTGCCCGCCTATCACGTCGCCGGCCTGCAGGTACTGGTGCGCAGCATCGTCGGCGGCAGCACGCCCGTCGCGCTGAACGCGAGTTTCGAACCGTCGGAGTTGGCCGCCGCGGTGGCCGAGCTGGGAACCGGGCGGCGATACACCTCGCTGGTGACGAACCAACTGGACAAGGCGCTGTCCGATCCGGCCGCGGCGGCGGCACTGGCCGAACTGGATGCCGTCCTGATCGGCGGTGGGCCGATGCCGACCGGGGTGCGCGAGAAGGCTGCCGCGGCGCGGGTTCACGTGGTGCGCACCTACGGCATGAGCGAGACCTCCGGCGGCTGCGTCTACGACGGCGTGCCGCTGGATGGGGTGTCGGTGCGGCTCGACGATGGGCGGGTGGTGCTCGGTGGGCCGATGGTGGCGTCCGGGTATCGCAACCCGGTTCACCCCGACCCGTTCGCCGAAAAGGGCTGGTTCCGCACCAATGATCTTGGCATGCTTGATGATTCGGGAGTGCTCAGCATTCTGGGACGCGCCGATGACGCGGTGAGCACCGGCGGGCTGACCGTCCTGCCCCAGCTCGTCGAGAACGCGCTGGCCACTCATCCCGCCATTGCGGACTGCGCGGTCTTCGGGGTGCCCGATGAGCGTCTCGGGCAGCGGGTGGCCACCGCGATCGTCCTCACCGCCGGCTATCGACCGCCCAGCCTGGAGGAGCTGCGGGCCCATGTCGCCGCGACCCTGGACCTCACCGCCGCTCCCCGGCAAGTGCACATCGTGGCCGAACTTCCCCACCGCGGCATCGGCAAGCTGGACCGCCGCACGCTGACCGAACAATTCGGTTGAACGCCGGGACATGGTGGGACGGGTGGGCACCGAACCCTCGGTCACAAGGTCACAGAATTGGCACAGATGTTAATAGAGTGAATATTGTGAACGATGATGGGCACTAGATGATGGACACTCAAGGGGGCAGATAGCGGACTGCCGACATCGAGGGAGAACCCAATAATGGCCGCCCGAAGATTGGTCGTGCTCATTGCAGCGGGAATGGCGCTCACCATGGGCCCGTCGTCCGCGCCGGTCGCCTCGGCGGCTCCGGAATGCTCCGATGTCGAGGTCGTGTTCGCGCGCGGCACCGACGAGCCGCCCGGTATCGGCAAGGTCGGTAAGGCCTTCGTCGAGACGCTGCGCCCCATGCTGAAGGGCTCCTCGATCAGCACCTACGCGGTCAAGTACCCGGCCACCTGGGACTTCATGAAGGCCGCCGTCGGGGCCAACGATATGAGCAAGCGGATCCAGACCATCGCCAAGCAGTGCCCGAAAACCAAGATCGTGCTGGGCGGCTACTCGCAAGGCGCCGCGGTGGTGGACGTCGTGGCCACCGCACCCGTCGCCGGCCTCGGCTATACCGCGCCGCTGCCCGCCGCGGCCGGGCCGCATATCGCCTCGCTCGTGGTGTTCGGCAATCCGTCGGCCCGCATCGGTAACCCGCTGACCCGGATGAGCATCGTCTTCGGGCCGCGTACCGCCGATCTGTGCGCGCCCGCCGATCCCATCTGCTCACTGGGCCGCGACTGGGACGCCCACGTGCTGTATCCGGAATCCGGTCTGGTCAAGCTGGGCGCGGAGTGGACCGCCAAGCTCGTCAAGGCAGCGGACAAGAAGCCCGACACCGTGAAACCTGCGTCAGCCAGCACGCCACGTTGACCCGTCCACCGGATACAACAGGTGGGTTCCGCGTAATCCCTTGAGCTCCACGATCCCGTGAGCTCCACGCCGATTATGACGGCTCAGTCCGGAAGCGACTTACTCAGCCGCTCGGTGGCGGCGAGGTAATCCTCGATGAACTCGTGCACCACGTCGCGGGCCGGCTTGACCTTGTTCATCAGCCCGACCCCCTGCCCGACGAAGTAGGTCGACAGCAACCGGGCGCCTTCGTGACCCTGACCGGCCAGGCCGTCGATGCGGCGCAGCACCGGCTCGGACAACATGCTCTGCAGCGGAAGCGGAAGCGGCTGCTGACCACCGGGATTCGGCGCCCAGGCATCGGTCCAGTCCGAACGCAGCTGGCGCGACGGCTTGCCGGTACGGCCGGCCGACCGCACGGTGTCCCGCGAACTGGCGGCGAGCATCTTGGTGACCGTGTACGGCTCGGTCTCGGCCTCCTCCGTCGTCAACCACACCGAACCGGTCCAGGCACCCGCGGCACCCATCGCGACCGCCGCGGCCATCTGGCGCCCGGTGACGATGCCACCGGCGGCCAGCACCGGGACCGCGTCGTTGACGGCATCGATGACCTCGGGGACGACAACCAGGGTCGACACCTCACCGCAATGCCCGCCGGCCTCGGTGCCCTGCGCGACGATCAGGTCCACGCCCGCGGCCACCTGCTTCACCGCATGCTCCTTGGCGCCGACCAGCGCGGCCACCGGGATCCCGCGTTCGCGGCCGGCTTCGATCATGTAGCCCGGCGGCACGCCGAGCGCATTGGCCATCATCTTGATCGGATGGCTCATCGCGACCTCGAGTAGTTCCGCGCCGTTGCCGCCGGCGAGTGCCGGGTTGCCGGTGCGAACCTTCACATCGGGTTCGATGCCATGGTCGGCCAGCAGCTTGTCGACGAATTCGCGGTACCCGTCCGGGATACGGGAAGCCAGGTCCTGGTTGGAGAGTTTCTCGCCCTTGCCCTCGAATTTGGCGGGCACGATGATGTCGATGCCGTAGGGCTTGCCGTTGACATGCTCGTCGATCCAGGTGAGCTCACGGTCCAGCTGCTCGGGCGAAAAGGCGACCCCACCCAGCACGCCGAAACCGCCGGCGTTGCTGACCGCCGCGACCACGTCGCGGCAGTGGCTGAAGGCGAACAGTGGGAAGTCGATGCCGTAGCTGGAACAGAATGCCGATGTCATCCGCCCATTATCGACACGTGTCACGTTCCTGGGGAAGGCCCCGTCACCGAAACGTCAGCAACGCTGCGACGAGCTGCCCATAGTGTGGACGGCATGCAGAACGGGCGCCGAGAGGCGGTGGCGCTGGCCATCGGGGTGACGCTGCTGGTGGCGGCGTTCGTGGTGCCACACCTCGATCTGGGAATCGTCACCCCGCTGATCAACAGCACCCCCCAACAGATCCGCGACTTCGCGGGCACCGCTCCGATCTTCGGATGGTGGAACGCCCACATCGGCTGGGGCACCATCCCCGCACTGCTCATCGGTGGGGCCGTCGTGTGGTGGGGACAGACCGTCGCGCGCAGGCTGCCCTGGCGGGCGCTGATCTTCGGCACGTGGGCCGTCTCGGCGCTGTGGGCGTTCTCGCTCGCCATGATCGACGGCTGGCAGCGCGGTCTCGCCGGCCGCCTGACGGCCCGCCACGAATACCTGCGTCAAGTGCCCACGATCACCGACATCCCCGAGGCGTTGCGGACGTTCTCCGGCAGAATCCTGGATTTCCAACCCGATTCGTGGATCACCCATGTCTCCGGTCACCCGCCCGGCGCGCTGCTGACGTTCGTGTGGCTGGACCGCATCGGACTGGGCGGCGGAGCGTGGGCCGGGCTGCTGTGCCTGCTGGCCGGATCCAGCGCCGCCGCCGCGATCATCGTCGCGGTCCGGGCCCTAGCCGACGAGGCCACCGCACGCGCGGCGGCGCCCTTCGTGGCGGTGGCCCCCACGGCGATCTGGATCGCGGTATCGGCCGACAGCTACTTCGCCGGCGTGGCGGCCTGGGGCATCGCGCTGCTGGCGCTGGCGGTCAGCGGCACGGCGCGCCGACCCGCACTGGCCGCGGCGGCCGCCGGGCTGGTACTGGGCTGGGGCATCTTCGTGAACTACGGCCTGGGCCTGATGGCGCTGCCTGCCGTTGCCGTGCTGCTCACCGCCAAGGACTGCCGGGCCGCGCTGCGGGTCCTGCTGCCTGCGGTCGCCGCGGCGCTGGCCGTGGTGGCCGCGTTCGCGTTCGCCGGGTTCTGGTGGTTCGACGGCTACCACCTTGTCCAGGAACGGTACTGGCAGGGCATCGCCGACAACCGGCCGTTCCAGTACTGGGCATGGGCGAATCTGGCATCGGTGGTGTGTGCCATCGGCCTTGGCAGCGTGGCGGCCCTTGGCCGGGTCTTCGACATCGCAGCCTTGCGACGTCGTTCGGGATTGCACGTGCTCGTGCTCGGCGCGGTGGCGGCCATCGTGGCAGCGGACCTCAGCATGCTGAGCAAGGCCGAAACCGAACGCATCTGGTTGCCGTTCACCGTCTGGCTGACCGCCGCCGGGGCCCTGCTACCACCGCGGTCACAACGTTGGTGGTTGGCTCTCAACGTCATCGGCGCCCTGGCGCTCAACCACCTGATCCTGACGAACTGGTAGGAGGCGGTTCGCGCCGCAATACAGCGGTACACACAGCCACACCAGCGCCAGCGCAATCCACAACCCCAGCGGATAGTCACGGTCCAGCACCGTCGGGTTGTCCGGACGCAGCCCCGGCTTGCCGTAGAGCGGGATGGCCAGCAGCACGAGCACCACACTGCACAAAGCGGCGATCGCGACCGGTGACTGCCACCGCCCGGGGATCAGGCGCCGGCCGGCCCAGCCCGCGGCCGCACATATCGGTGCGAACACCAGATCGTGCACCACCACTGCGGCGGCCGCCCAGACCAGGATGCGCAGGATGACCACGGGCGGGTTCTCCCACAGCAGCAGGGCGCCGTAGCCGCCCAGGCCGACGCCGATCAGCGCCAGCACAATTCGCGCCGCCGTCACGACAGCACCTCGATGCCCGACAGCCATTTGGTCTGCAACACACCCGGCCGGCTCGGGGCGATCAGCCGGCACGGATAGCCATGGTCGAGGTTCAGCGTCTGGCCGTTGAGTTGCAGGGCGATCAGCGTCTGCGCATCCCTGGCGTGCCGGGCAGGCAGGACGGTGCGCGAGTACGGCCCCGGCGGCTCCAGGGACACCATCCGCACGTCGGACTCCGGCGAACCACCCACCGCCGCAACGAGATCGGCCAGCACCACGCCAGTCCACTCGGCGTCCGCGCTCCACCCCTCCACACAGGCGATCGGCAGTCGGAAGGTGGCCTGCGGCATCGCCCGCAGCTCGTCGATGCCGAAGGTCCGGCTCACCGCCCCGTTGGCGACGGTCAGCCGGTACTGCGGCGACCGGGCGGCACGCAGCACCCCGGCGGCGACCGCGCTCCGGTTGACCGGAACACCCTGTGGCCCTTCACCGGTCCGCGGTGCGAGCACCGAGACCCGGCGCAGCAGCGGCACCGTCTGGCCCGCGGTCACCACCGTGGCCAACGCGACCGCCAGCCAGGCGCCCCACAACACGGTGCGCCGGGTCGGACCGGTGCGGCGGCGTTCTTCGATCGGCTCACCGAGTGCACGGCGGATGATCGGCAGTTTCACCCCGATGTGCACCAGTACCGCGCCCAGCGCCACATAGGCCATCGCGTAGTGGACGGGCGGAAAGTAGAACGTGAAGGCATACCACTGCGCGATGTTCAGCAGGCCGGTGGACAATTCGAACAGGATCGCCGCGACGAGCACCAGGATCGACGCCCGCTCCAACTGGCGCACCGGCCCTCCGATCACCGGTCGCTCGAAGAGCTTCGGCCAGACCGACCACAGCTTCACCACGACCAGCGGGATCGCGGCGATACCGGAGGCGACGTGTAACCCCTGCGTCACCCGGTACAGCCACACCGGGCGGGTGGGCCAGAAGAACCACGGCTGCGGATGCTGGATGAAATGGCTGAGCAGTCCGGTGACGAAGCAGACCGCCACGGCGACTCCGAGCGCGACACCGACTCTTGCGGTCACGGCGGTGCCGCGCAGTCCGGTCATCGCGCGACCAGGCTCGCAATCACCCGGTCACCGATCGGATGCACCGTCCGCACCGCCAGGCCCACGTCCTCGGCGATCCGCGCCGCGCAGTCCAGTCCCACCGACGCCCACCGAAACCACGGACCGATGGTCTGCACGGACTCCAACCGCACCCATTGCGACTCGACTCCGGTTATCGCCGTGTCGAATTCGGCCAGGCACTCGCCGCCGTGACGCAGCAGTTCGCCGGCCCGCTGCAGCACCCGCCACGGATCACCGCCCAACCCGACGTTTCCGTCGGCCAGCAGTGCGGTGTGCCAGCGTCCCACCCCGGGCAGTGGTCCGAACAGATCGCGGCACAGCACCGGTACGCCGCCGCTGCGAGCCAATTCGACTGCGGCCACGGATTGGTCGACGCCCAACGCCGGAACTCCGCGCTGCAGCAGACCGGCGACCAGCCGTCCGGGACCGCATCCGAGGTCGATGGTGGGCCCGGAGCACAGGTCGACGATGGTCCGGTCGAAACGCCGGTCCGCATCGGTGCCCAGCAGCCAGTTGTGCACCGGTAGCCGGCGCAGCCGGCCGTCCTCGTGGCGGATCCAACATCGTTCGCCGTCCAGCGCCTGATCATAGAGTTGTCCGTGCATGTCAGACGCCGACTATCCGGCTGGCCCGCGCGAACCGGCCGGTGGGCGGGCAGGCACGCCGCACCGATTCGATATCGGCGACGGTGTCGAAATCGGCCAGCTCCGTCACGAGCCGAACCCGAAGTCCGTTGTTGCGCAACGCGGTCAGTGTCAGCGCACCGGTGTCGGGTTGCGACATCGGCACCCCGCGCAGGCAGCCTGCCATCGCCGCGTCCCGCACACCCAGCACCCACCATCCGCCGTCGGCGGCCAAACCCAGCACCGCGTCGTCGACGAAGGCCCGCCCGCAGTCGGCGAGCAGACCCGGGCTCACCTGTGGGGTGTCCATGCCGATCTGCAGCACCGGCAACCCCGGTGCCGCGGCGTCTTCATGCGCGTTGGCCAGCCGCTCGCCAAAGCCCTCACCGCGCTGCGTGATGACGGTGAAATCGGTTAACCTGTCCGCGATCTCGTCGGCCCGGCAAGCCTGCCCGAGATCGCCGGTCAGCGCCACCACCCGCTCGGCAACCTGCGCCGAGGCCACCGCGTCCAGCGTGTCCAGCAGCGCGGCCGCCGCGATATCCGCGGCCACCTCGACGCCGACGTCGGCGGCCAGCCTGGTCTTCGCCAGTCCCGGCACCGGCGCCTTGGCCACCACCAGGACGGTTCCAGGCCACATCAGATTGCTCGCCAGAAGTCCAGCGCGGCAACAGCACTGCCCCGCACCGAGCCACTGACCTTCGATCTGCCCCCGGTCCGCGGGCCGTAGGCCACATCGCGTTCCACCACCCGCCAGTCAGCCTCGGCGGCCCGCACCAACAGCTCCAGCGGGTATCCCGACCGCCGGTCCGTCACCCCGAGTGCAAGAAGTGCGTCGCGCCGGACCACCCGCATCGGGGCGATGTCGTGCACCTGTAGCCGGTAGCGCCGGCGCAGCCGCCAGCACACCGCGGCGGTACCCAGCCGCGCATGCCAGGGCCAGCTCAGCCCCGGGATCGCCCGGCGCCGGCCGATCGCCATATCGGCACCGCGTTCCAGTTCGGCGACCAAGTCGGGCAGTTCGTGCGGATCCAGCGAACCGTCCCCATCGAGGACCGCGACGATCGGAGTCGTCGCCGCGACCACGCCGGCGTGCACCGCCGACCCATAACCTGGCCGCTTCTCGGCCACCACCACAGCGCCGTTGGCGCGGGCCACCGCCGCGGTGTCATCTGTGCTGTTGTTGTCGACCACCAGCGCGGTATACCCAACAGGGATCGCTGCCAACACTGCTGGCAAAGATTCTTCCTCGTTGAGGCAGGGCAGCACCACGGTGACAATCGGCGTGTCCAGTCCGGCCATGACACCGACCGTAGGCGGCCTTCCAACCGGGCACCATGGCAATTCCGTGACGAAACCGTGACACCGGCGCTGCGCCGGACCATCACGGCTAACCTCGGAGGCTATGACCCGGGTGCTGATCGCCGACGACGACACCGTCGTCCGCGATGTCGTGCGCCGGTATCTGGAACGCGACGGTCTCCACGTCGCCATGGCTCAGGACGGCACCGAGGCGCGGCGACTGCTGGGTTGCGAGCAGGTCGACGTGGCGGTGCTCGACGTGATGATGCCCGGCTCCGACGGCTTGACGTTGTGCCGGGATCTGCGCCGCGACGGTGACTACAGTCTGCCGGTGATTCTGCTGACGGCACTGGGCGAGCAGGACGACCGGATAGCCGGCCTGGAAGCCGGCGCCGACGACTACCTGACCAAACCGTTCAGCCCACGCGAGCTGGCGTTACGGGTGCGATCGGTGCTACGACGAAACAACGGGCCGACATCGCCTGCGCCGATGGAGCTTTCGGTCGGCGAACTGAACGTGTCCACGGCCGCGCGTGCGGTCACGCTGGCCGGCAGGCCGATCAGCCTGACCAACCGCGAATTCGATCTGCTGGTGTTCTTCCTGACCCACACCGACACCGTGTTCTCCCGCGCCGATCTGCTCAAGCAGGTGTGGCGCTGGGACTTCGGGGATATGTCCACGGTCACCGTGCACGTCAAACGCCTGCGCGCCAAACTCGGGGACCAGCATCGGGTGCACACGGTATGGGGCCGCGGCTATCTGTGGAGCGGGCAGCGGGCGAGCGAAGCGACGGGGAATTGGCGGTGACAGACCTCTGGGAAATCGCCGGGTGGGCACTGGCCTGCTCGGTACCGGTGGTCGCGGCGGGAGCGATCGTGATCCGGCTGGCCCGGTCCTGGTCGTTGGCGGTCAGCATGGTCGCCCTGGTGCTGATCCCGACGCTGGCCACGTTCACCGGGGTGATCGGCGCCAGCGGGTTCATGATCACCCAGACCTTCGAGCAGATCGCCGTGGTTCTGGTGATCGTGTCTGTGGTCACCATTCCCGCTGCCGTCATGCTGGCCCGCTACCAGGCCCGACGCACGGTGTGGGAGAAGGAGATCCGCGATTCGGAACGCGCGGCCGAACAGTCCCGGCGCCAGCTGGTGGCTTTCGTCAGCCATGACCTGCGCACGCCGCTGGCCGGGATCCGCGCGGTTTCGGAAGCCATCGCCGATGGCGTCGTCACCGACGACGAGGTTCGGATTCAGGCCAAACACATCGAACAGGAATCGATCCGGCTCGCCGATATGGTCGACGACCTGTTCGAGATGTCGAAGATCAACGCCGGAGCGGTGGCGCCTACCCACGAACCGGTGGCGCTCGACGAGGTCATCGATGATGTCATTGCCGTGCACCGGATTCCCGCCCGGCGGGCCGGAGTGACGCTTCATGCCGTACTACCCGAGCAGCCGGTGCGCATCGTGGGCAGCGACCGCTCACTGGTGCGGGTGCTCTCGAATCTGGTGGCCAACGCCGTCGCTCACACACCCGAGGGTGGCAGCGTCACGCTGGCGGTGGGATCCGAGGGTGACCACGCCTGGGCCCGGGTCGACGACACCGGCGTCGGCATCGACGAGGCCGACCTGCCACGGGTGTTCGACGTCGCCTATCGGGGTTCCAACGGCCGTGTGCCACGCGATGATTCATCGCTGCCGAGCGGCTCTGGCCTCGGACTGGCGATCGCCGCGGGTCTGGTGCAGGCGCACGGCGGATCGCTGACCGCCCACAATCTGGACACCGGCGCCCGGTTCGAGGTGCGGCTGCCGCTGTCCGGCTAGTCCCGCAGTGGGGCGAAGGCGAAGTCGCGCAGGCCATCCCGCGGGTCTACCGCCGCACGAAAATCCAGGTCCTGAGCGGCGCTCGCCGGGTCGGCGACGATATGGCGGACATCGCCGGCGCGGAACTGACCGGTGACCGCAGGCGCTGCGGCCCCGCGCGCCTGCGCCAACTGGGTGGCCACGTCGAGAATCGAGACGGGCCTGCCCGAACAGACATTGAACGCGGTGAACCCGCCGAGCCCGGCCTCGACCGCGGCGACGTTGGCCGCGGCGATATCGTCGACGTGCACGAAATCGCGCATCTGCCCGCCGTCCTCGTACACCTTCGGCGCCTCGCCGGCTTCCAACTGAGAACGGAAGATCGCCGCCACTCCCGAGTACGGGGTATCGCGCGGCATCCCCGGACCGTAGACGTTGTGGTAGCGCAGCGCGATGACCGAGCCACCGACGGCATCGTTGAAGGCCAGCGCGTAGTGCTCCTGCGCGGTCTTGCTGGCCGCGTAGAGGCTGCGTGGCCGCAGCGGTGCGTCCTCCCCGACCAACCGCCACTGCAGCGGTTCCCCGCCGACCGGGCAGCGGTGCTCGAACTGCCCGTTGTCGAGATCGGCCCTGCTGCGCGGGAGCGGGTCGACGGCTCCGTGCTCCGGGCAGTCGTAGCCGCCCTGCCCGTAGACCACCATCGACGAGGCTAGCACCAGCCTCGTGCAGCCGGCGGCGAACATCTCGGCCAGCAGCACCGTCGTGCCGTAGTCATTGTGACTGGCGTAGGACGGCGCGTCGGCGGCGTTCACCCCGGCTCCCACCACCGCAGCCTGGTGGCACACCACGTCGACACCGTCGAGCAGTCCCGCCAGCGCGGCTCCGTCGCGGATGTCGAGCCGCAGGCAGTCCGTCGGCGGCTCGGCGCCGTCGCGATGGGCGGCCGCCAGCATGGCGTCGACGGCGACGACCTCGTGCCCGGCCGCGTGCAGCGCCTCGGCGATTGCGCCGCCGATGAACCCGGCAGCGCCGGTGAGCAGTACTCTCACGGCAGTTCGAAGGGCAGTGTGACGCCTTCGTGCGCCAAGCAGTGCGTGCAGGTGCGCTCGAGGGCGACCCCGGCGATGGCCTCGTGTACGAGTTGCTTGAATCCGGCGATGTTGCGTTCGAACTCTGCGAACACGTCCACCGCCCGAACACCGGCGCCGGTCTCGATGCCGGCGTCCAGGTCGGTCACCAATGCAATGGCCGCGTAACACATCTCGAGTTCCCGGGCGAGTACCGCCTCCGGGTAGCCGGTCATGTTGACCAGCGTGAAGCCCTGACCGGCGAACCAGCGACTCTCGGCGCGGGTGGAGAACCGCGGGCCGTGGATGACGACCATGGTGCCGCCGTCGACCACCGAGGGCAGCTCGGCGGCCGCGGCCCGCAACGTCGGGCAGTACGGATCGGCGAACCCGACGTGGATGCCGCCGGAGTCGAAGTAGGTGTCCTGCCGGCCGCTGGTGCGGTCCACCAGCTGGTCGGGGACGACCATGGCGCCCGGTCCCAGCTCCGGGGTCAGGCTGCCGACCGCGCAGGGCGCGAAGATCCGCCGCACCCCCAGTGCCCGCAGCGCCCACATGTTCGCCCGGTACGGCACGGTGTGCGGGGAGAACTCATGGTTGAGGCCGTGCCGGGGGAGGAACGCCACATCGTGGCCGGCGACGTTCCCGACGGTGATGGCGGCACTGGGCGCACCGTAGGGAGTGTCCAGGTTGATGGCTCTGGCATCGGCCCCGAAGAAGGTATAGAAGCCGCTGCCGCCGACGACGCCGAGCATCAGGCGTCGGGCTGCCCGTCCAGTTCGGTGCGTTCGGCGGCCTGGCGGGCCGCATCCCGGATGGCGAAGGCGTCGGTCGCCAGGCCGCCGATCGCGTTCGCCACGTCCTTGACGGCGGTGGTGATGATGGTCGCGACCTCCCCCACCGTCGATGCCACGGTCTCCACACCCTCTTGCAGGGCGTCCATGGCGATTTCCTGCTTGCTGAGTCGGTCAGTCATGGGATCAGTTTCCTGCCGACCACACCGATGTGACAAGGTGCGCCGCGTCACCCCTGTTCAGGCAGGTTCTTCCCCCGTCGCTGCGCTCGCCCCCGTCGACCCCCGTCGCTTCGCTCGCCC
>WOYI010980451.1_pt1 | contig 36352 bp, 30 predicted proteins | sample 6423411 | NCBI WGS metagenome assembly WOYI01 (sample SAMN13441803, study PRJNA592873) | oil field metagenome | biome: oil field; feature: oil-well bore; material: oil-contaminated soil; isolation source: oil-contaminated soil from oil-well borehole | place: Germany: Wietze | collected 2016-10-18 ...
CTTCCCGATTCGTCAAAATACAAATTAGGCAGCGGAAGAAGAAACATCAAGTTGTGAGGTTAAGTTGTTTGAGCCAGACCCTCCCTTGCGGATATTGGCTTCGGTTTGCCAGTTTTCACGAGTTTGTGTCGTTTGTTGCCGATAATCGGACACGAGCGCATGAAGGGCGGTGACCATTTCTTCGCGTAGTGTCGCTAGTTGTTCTTCAAGATCACGAGTATCTTCGCGATTGGCTTCAGCCGTGGCAATCGCTTCTTTTAAAGCAAGGATGTCTTCTTTGTATTCATCGTGAATCGCTTGGCGCGCTTCAAGAAATGCGGTGCTTAGTGAGGCCGCTATTTTCTTCATGTTGGTCGCCCCATTTTTGACTTTGTTCAGTAAAGCTTTTTCATCCATTTCAAGCGCTTCTTCCTCTAAAAGGTCATCGTTGCCAATCATAGCCTGTTTGACAAGACGTAATTTAAGAGGAGTGGTCTCTTTTGCCGTGGCTTCATCGAGTTCCGTTTGCGTATAAGTGCGAGTTTGCGTTTGCGCTTGAAGCATGTTTCCCTCAAACGCCAGGTTTAGATGAGTTTGGGTTTGGGTTCTAACCTGGGCTTGCAAGGTGTCGAGGTTGCTTTCGACATCGATTTCAACATCGACTTCCGTTGTTTCTTCGGGAATGAACTCGAGGGCGACAGTTTCATCGATGATTTCCTCAATGGCATCTTCAAGCGATTTACCTTCGAGTTGCAATTGTAGCATCACCATTTCCCCATCGGCATTGAGAGCATGGGCGAACACCACCTGATTGTCTTTATCGACCATCACGCCTAAACCAGGATTGATTTCCATGGTGACATAGGCGAGATCTTCGACCACCGGTTCAGCATTGGAATTTGTGCAACTAGCCAACATTGCAACCGCCGAGAAAGCGGCTATCAGTTTGAACATGTTTGATTTTTTCATTATCTTTTCTCCTTTGAAGGCACGATTTGGTCTTCACTTAATAAACGAATGAATTAGCAATTTTGGTGGAAAATGGGCAGATATATATTTTTTATTCTGTTGCGAAGATATTTATTGCCGGTTGTTTTAATTTAAGATTATCGATAAACTAAAGTTGATAGAAGTCGTTTTGAGCAATTTTTGGAGGTCTTTATGACTTTAGTAAAAAATCAAGTTCGTATTATTTTTATGGGCTCCCTGCTTTTAATGATGGCAGGTTGCGCTTCTGAGGTTACAAGTATGGAAATTAGCACGACAAATAGCGAAGAAGTGACTTCCACAGACATGAGCACTACCATTAGCATTGCTGAAGAAAGTAGTGAAGTTTCGGCGACATTAAGGACATCCACGTACACGAACCCAATCTATGAATATGATTTTCCCGATCCATCCATTGTGTTTGATGAAAGAACAAATCAATATTTTGCGTTTGCCACGCATGGACAAATTCTTAGTTCGCCCGATTTTGTCACATGGACGAAACAAAATTATGCTTTTACGACCATTCCCCAATGGGGCACCACGAATGCTGGTTTATGGGCGCCACATGTGATGCGTATTGGCGAACAATATGTGATGTATTATTCGTTATCCACTTGGGGCGATTCTAATCCCGGGATTGGAGTGGCGAGGGCGCCTCGGCCGAATGGACCGTGGGTTGATCAAGGGGAACTATTCCGTTCGCTTGATATTGGAGTCAACAATTCAATCGACCCAGGCGTATTTATCGCTGAAACTGGCAAAGTTTTTATGGTATGGGGCTCAATGCGAGGAAACTATATCGTCGAATTAACGAGCGATGGCTTGTCATTGAAAGATGGAAGCGCCACCACCGCCGCTACCACCAAGATTCACGTGGCCGGATTAGACACGAGTACTGATTGGAATGTTGGTACTTACGAAGGGTCATATGTTCAGTTCCATGATGGCTATTATTATTTGTTTTTATCGAGTGGCACATGCTGTGAGGGAAATACTTCCTCATATCATGTCGTTGTTGCCCGATCTGAATTTGCCACGGGACCTTATGTTGATCGTAATGGTCACTCAATGAAGGCCGCCAATGTTGGAACGCCCATTTTAGAACGTAATGATTCATTTGCTGGTCCGGGTCATAATGCTATATTTCAAGACATGGCGGGTGATACTTGGATGCTTTACCATGGTTACATGACATCAAATCCCGCGCGTGGTCGCGTGCTATTAGTGGATAAAATCAATTGGGGCGATGACGGCTGGCCTTCGATTCATGGTGGCACTCCATCGACAACGCCACTTCAAGGGCCCGCATACTGGCAACTTCCATGAACCACATCGTTATATCAACCTTGACGATTATCGGTTTATCGTTTTTGATTAGTTGTCAATCGAGCGTTGCCGTTTCGCTTGAAAACTCATCAGACGTGGGCTCAAGTATTTCTCCAACAATCCAAAGCGAAATTTATCAAAACCCCATCTTTAATAATGACTTCCCCGATCCTTCCATTATTCGTCATCGCGATGGTGCGTTTTATGCGTACAGCACAGGATCTCATATAATCAAATCGATCGACCTTGTTAACTGGGAATATATTGGTCAAGCTTTGCCCACTCGTCCAACTTGGGGCACCTATGGCGCGAATATCTGGGCGCCCCATGTTTCACTTATTGCTGGTAAATACGTAATGCATTATTCGCTCTCGCGCTGGGATGATCCAAATCCTGGAATTGGCATTGCCACAGCATCGCACCCTGAAGGACCATGGACCGATTTGGGTAAGTTTTTTTTAAGCGATGAGATTGGCGTTAATAATTCGATTGATCCGATGACTTTCATTGAAGATGAACAAGTATTTCTCATTTGGGGCAGTTTTCGAGGCATTTATGCAATTGAACTGACGCCCGATGGTTTAGGGTTCATCGATGGCTCTGTTGAAGCAGCGGCCCAAACAAAAGTTCATTTAGCAGGCTATGAAACAAGTCGCGCATTTGACGCGAATACCTATGAAGGCGCTTATGTTATCAAAAAAGATGATGCTTATTATTTATTTTTGTCAAACGGATCATGTTGCTCGGGTTCCTATTCATATAATGTGCGCGTTGCGCGCGCTAGTTCTCTTCTTGGACCTTATGAAGATGCATCTGGTCGCGCAATGCTAACCGGCGATGTTGGAACATATGTGGTCTATGGCAATAGCATCTTCGTTGCTCCTGGTCATAATGCGGTCATTGCTGACGATGTTGGTGATTATTGGTTACTCTATCACGCCTTTCCGGGAGATGACCGCAGCAAACGGGTGTTGTTAATCGATAAATTGATATTTGATGAAAATGGTTTTCCTTCTTTGTTCGGCACAACTCCTTCAAATAATCGAAAAAGTGGTCCCAACATCATTCGATAAGACGATTTTGTAAGCGCTTTAGGTTATCGTTAAACTAAACTATTGACTTATCGGTTTTTTCTTCTTAAAGTAGAAGTGTAACCGCATATAACAACATGCATTTTTCACATTCTAAAGGAGAAACAAAGATGAGAAAATGGACCTATTTAGTCGCCCTCGCATTATCGGTCACTTTTTTAAGTGGCTGTGGCAGCTCGGCTACAACCTCGAATATCGATAGCGAAACAGACTCTTCAGAAGTTCAAGAAGGAATCACTTGGGTAGGAACCGAAGATGCTGTTGTGCAACTTGGCGATGTCTTTGATCTACTTGAAGGCGTTCAAGCGATTGATGCGCAAGATGGGCCACTAATGGTGACCATCGCCGATGATGATTACTTTTCATATAACTATGTGAGTAGCTACACAATTACTTATGAAGCGACCAATTCGCGAAGTGAAACATCAACCGAATTAAGAACGATTCAAGTTGTAAAAGGGGTCAATGTTGAAAATGGCGCGTTTTCGTTAGGCAAAGCCTATTGGAAGTTTGATCGGCCCGGCGGTAATGGTACTTTCTCGGTCATTAATGAGGAAGCCGTTATTTCGATTACGGATGCTGGCACCGAAGCTTGGGCCGTGCAACTTTACCAAACCGGCCTTCAATTCACGGCTGGGAAAACTTATGAAATGAGCTTCAAAGCCAAAAGCGCCTATGGACGTTCGGTTTCCGCCGGTTTTGAAAATGTCTCTAATAACTATTCGATGATGGTACCCGGCTATCAAGCGGTTAAATTAACAAGCGACTGGACGACATATTCAGTGATGACCACTCCAGATGCCGATGTTGGTTTTGTTAAAGCCGTCGTCTATCTTGGCCAAAATCTTGAAATTGATGCCGAAGCCACACTTGCCAATCCGATTGACATCACAATCGATGATATTCGTGTCAAAGAAGTGACAATGGCTCCCATCGGTTTTGCACCAGTGTTTGCAAATGCGGGGCCAGTCACCGTCAGCAGCAAAGAGCAATTTGATGCTTTACCCCCCGTCACCGCCGAAGATTATTCCGGCAACGATATTTCTTCATCGATTATTAGTCTGGGCGATGTGCCCAATATGGTCAATGCTCAAACAGGGATGATGGTTTCCTATCGCGTCACAGATGGGAGCGGTAACTTTGGTTATATTAACCGTCGTGTCAGCTTCGTTTTAGCAAGGGAAAATCCTTACAACCTAATTAACGATGATTTTGTAAATGGATTCCAAGGCTGGACAAAAGACGTCAATCAAACAAATGGAACGGGCGCCGCTGAGTTTACTGCGGAAACGGTCACTGATGAAGTTATCGTCAATATTACCAATGGATCAACCGATAATTGGCACATTCAATTATGGCAAGGCAATGTTCAATTAACGCAAGGCCATGTGTATCGCACGATTGTGCGTATTAAAGCTAGCGTTGAACGCAATTTGACGATTGAAATATCAAATCCCGCGGCTAGCTATGCCAAGATGGCCACCGATCTAGTCAGGTTAACCACCGATTATCAAGAATTTGTCATTGAATTTGTCGCTCAAACGAATGCCTCCGCTAAGTTCTCGCTATTAATGGGCGGTCAAGGTAATAATGTTATTACGATCGATTCCTTTACCAATGCTGAAATCAGTCCTGAAGAAGCGACTAAGATTGATCTTCGAGAATATGATCCATACGAAGCCATTAACGGCGATTTCAAATATGGATTTTATGGTTGGAGTAAGGAAGCGACTAATGGATCAATTGTAAATTTTAACGAAGATAAAACAAACGAACAAGTCGTGCTTGATATTGTCACCCCCACATTAACCGATTGGCATGCGCAATTGTCACAAGATGGTAAAACATTTACCACAGGTGTCACCTATAAAATTTTAATTGAAGCATACGCGAATGTGGCTACTGCTCTCGCCGTGGAAGCTTCCAACAATAATGGGGCTACGGTTTTAGTCAAAGAAACGATTAATATCACAACGACTTTAACGCCATTTGAAGTGGAATTTACTCCTTCAGAAACATTCACCCTTGGAAAGATTGCGCTTCTATTAGGATCATCAGAAGTCGCACTAATCACATTGACGACATTTACGATTGTTATGGTCCCGGCATGATAAGAAGCAAATCTTTAATTTATGCGGCCGTTCTTTTCTTACTTGTAGGATGTGGCAGCACCTCGATTTTTTCGGAGAGTAGCTCGACGAGCGGTGATGTACCGATCACTTTTAATAATCCTGTGTGGGAACCAGTCCTCGCCGATCCTTCGATTATTCGCGGAGATGATGGTACATTCTATGCGTTTGGAACACAAGATAATGCTCTTTGGGGCGATTATTACGGCACAAAATATATCCCAATTCTTTCGAGTGTTAATCTTGTCGATTGGGAATTTGCCGGATCGGTGTTTCGCCAAGTCGATATGCCGACTTGGGGCACTTTAGGAGCGGGTTTATGGGCGCCTGATATCGTCAAAATTGGCACCAATTATGTTTTATATTATTCCTTATCCACGTGGGGCGATTCCAATCCTGGGATTGGCGTGGCCACCGCTACCCATCCATTAGGACCTTGGACCGACCACGGCAAACTCTTTGACTCCAATTCAATCGGTGTAATTAATTCGATTGACCCCGCTGTAATTGTTGAAGAAACAACCAACCGCGTTTATATGGTGTGGGGAAGTTTTGTCGGCATCTACGGAGTTGAATTAACGAGCGATGGGCTTGATCTGTTTGATGGAGCAAATGCTAGTGAATCAAAAGTATTAATCGCCGGCATTGACAATGGACGGTGGGACATCATGAATTATGAAGGTGCCTACATCATCAAAATTGCAGATTATTATTATTTGTTTCTATCAACAGGCACCTGTTGCGATGGTCATAATTCGAGTTATCGCGTTGTGGTTGCTCGAAGTACGTCAATTTTAGGACCATATGTCGATGCAAGTGGCGCTAATATGGCTAATACATCAGGTAAAGGCACGCTCGTGGTGACTGGCAATTACGATTTTGTTGGGGTTGGTCATAATTCGGTCATTGAAGATGACGCTGGTGATTTTTGGCTCGTCTATCACGGGTTTGACCTTGACGAGGAAGCTCGTTATGGGACGACTAATCGTCGTTCATTACTCATCGATAAACTTTTATGGACGGAAACGGAATGGCCTTATGTTTTGGATTATGGCGCGAGTCGTGAAAGCGCGCTTCCTCATATTAATTAATCAAAGGAGCGATGATTATGAAAAAAATTGCAACGCTATTACTAGCAGGGATGGCCCTCATAACAATGGCATCATGTGGTAGCACAACCTCAAGCACACCCGAATCTTTATCACTTGATGATAGTGGTAATGTCGTGTTTGATCATGTTTCCATCACCTATGGAAATCCAATCACTGGCGCCGATGGCACAGCGATGCGCCAACTTGTCAGCCGTTTTAACGAATTGTATGAAGGTCAAATTAATGTGACTGAAACATTCATGACGGAAACTGAATACTATGAATCGTTATTATTAACGATACCGATGAAACGGGCGTTTGATATTGCGCTTGTTCACTCGTATAAAATTGCCGGTTTTGCCAACAAGGGTTTATTAACTCCGCTTCAAGGCATCATCGACACGGCTGATATAAATATTCAAAGAGAAGATTATATCGAATCCGTTTATGATTCGATGTATTTCGAAGACATGCTTTATGGAATACCGCTCGACATTCATACAATTGTCTTATATTACAATCAAGATTTGCTTGATCAATATTCGCTAGATGTACCTACCAATCGTGGCGAATTAATTGCGGCCGCTCAAGCGATGCCGAACAATTCAACGAGTGGTTGGGGTCTTCCTTTAGCCACAACGTGGCCATCGGAATATACCTTCACGACTGCTTTATATCAAAACGGGGGTCTTGAAATCGATGAAGAAGGGGCTCCAGCTTATAATACGGCGGCCGGAGTTACCGCCTTACAAATGGTGAGTGATTTAATACATACGTATCATGTTTCGCCCACCAATGTCTCGGTTGATAGCGATTTAATGCTTTTCAACCAAGGAAAGGCAATGTTCCATATTAACGGCGATTGGATGCTCAATAGCGTCGTCGAATCGGGCGTTAATTTTGGCGTGACGACTTTGTCCAAAATGTTTACTACAAATTACGAAACAGATTATGCCTCGGATATTGCCGCACGGTCACACTGCTTTGTATTACCCGATGGACGTAACGATTCAATCAAACAACAAGCAGCGCTTGTATTTGCTAAATACATTACCGAAAATGCCTCGCTATGGGCAGAACAAGGAGGACATGTCCCCGCCAGCAATATTGCCAGGGCCACGCAAGAATATTTAGATCTCCCCCATCATGAGCATTATGGCGATGTCAATCACTTCCGCCTTAACGCTACTTCGCCTTATTACTATGAAGCTTTCTCACCGGTATTTTCGCGGGTGACAACGGCTTTGACAACGCCTGGATATGATGCGATGTCATTACTAGACGAAGCCGTGGCCGAAGGCATTCAATTAGTGGCCGAAGCTAAGCAATCTTAATTAATTTTGGGAGCGGTCTTGTGGATCAAAATAAGGAAACAACCAAACGCCCATCGAAATTTGTGCGGTCGCTAAAAAAGCACTGGCCGTTAATGATTTTTCTTGGTCCTTACATTGCTCTTTTCATTCTGTTTTTCATTTATCCTTTCTTCTACGGAATATATATTAGTTTCTTTAGATGGAACTTATTTGAACCGAGCGCTTCCCTATTTGTGGGATTTGAAAATTTTCAAAAAGCGCTATTTGGCGTCGGCGATATCGTCATCTGGAAAGAGTATTTTTGGAACGGATTGAAAAATACGATACTATTTGTCGTTTTTTCGGTACCTTTCCTCATCATTTTGCCACTCATTATTGCGATTCTCCTCGACATGGAACCGCGATTCTTTAAGGTTTTCCGTGTTATCTTTTTTATGCCAACCGTATTGTCGGTGTCCGCGGTGTCCATTATTTTTAAATGGCAATTTGACACCAATGCCGGTTTTATCAATGGTATTTTAAGTCTTGTTGGACTGGGCGACACCTCCTGGCTTAATTCACAGCCGGGTGCCTGGATTGCCATTATCGTCACGACGATTTGGTGGACAATTGGAACTAATACCGTCATTTTCGGAGCGGGGTTAAAAGAAGTCGACAAAACGCAATATGAGGCGGCCGAACTCGATGGATGTAACTATTTCAAAGTGTTATGGCACATCTCACTGCCAAACATTCGTAATCAAATGTTTATATGCACGATTACCACGATTATCGCTTCATTCAATGTTTATGGGCAACCATTTATATTGACCGGTGGTGGACCGGAGCGGACGACCACGGTTTTAATAATGGTTATTAGAGGTTTATTATCCGGCGCCAATGCGCAACCAGGTTTAGCGGCAGCTATGGCGCTATTGCTTGGACTTGTAATTATATCGGTTAGTATCGTGCAACAAATTTATAACAAAAGGCGGGCGCGTGATTAATTATGGCAATTAAATCAGTTAAAAAACGTCGCAAACGCGTTGCCTTTTGGTTGTTATTCTGTTTGGCCGTTTTGTGGATGCTCCCTTTATTATGGGCAATTGGCACATCTTTTAAATCAACAACAGAAATTACCACGAATGTCATAAATATTATTCCCCATAGCCCGACACTTGAAAATTATATTGCTCTCTTCGCACATACCGACATGTACCCAATTTTCGATTGGTTAAGAAACTCGGCTTTTATTTCCATCATTCACACGCTTCTCTATTTGTCCGTCGCCAGCCTTGCTGGTTATGGGTTTGGAGTCATGAAATGGAAATATCGAAACTTCGTCTTTGGGCTCTTGCTCGGGACGATGATGATTCCTGCCGTCGTCAATTTGATTCCCCTATTTTCAATGGTCATTAACTTTGGCTGGCTCGATAATGGACCTGCCTCCATGCTTGCATTAATTCTTCCTGGATTGGGTGGTGTCTTTGGATTATTTATTATTAGGCAATTCTTCTTAAATATACCCACAGAAGTAATCGAAAGCGCCAAAATCGATGGACTTGGTCATTTTGGAATTTACTTACGAATTGTTCTTCCTCTGGGAAAATCGGCATTGATGGTAGCCGGATTATTCGCTTTCATGGGCACGTGGAACGATTATTTATGGCCCTCGATTACTGCCGCTGTTGTTCGTGACCCTAATTTCTATACTTTGCAGACTGGTCTGGCCACGATGCAAGGGGCCAATAACTACAACTATGGAGAAATCATGGCAGCGGCCGTCATTTCCATTGTCCCCGTACTAATTGTATATATGTTAGTTCAAGACAAGATTATTGAAGGAATCTCGCACACAGGGATCAAATAGAAATTATGAAAAGAAGTGAATATCCTCGTCCCGATTTAGTACGTGACATTTGGTGGCCTCTTAATGGCACCTGGAATTTTGCTTTTGACAATCAAAATGTCGGATTAAACGAAAACTGGTTTTTAAAACTAAATTTTCCACTTCGAATTGAAGTTCCATTTGCGTTTCAAACAAAGTTAAGCGGTATTGACGATCAGAGTTTCCATGATCACATGTGGTATCACCGTGAAATTTCTATTAAACCCTTCAACCCCAATAAAAGATATTTATTGCACTTCCAAGCGGTTGACTATGAATGCCGCGTTTATCTTGATGGTCTACTAGTTGGCATGCATACCGGAGGGCAAGCGCCATTCTCATTTGAAATCACTCCATTTATCAAAGATGAGTCCGCCCATCAGTTGGTGGTATATGTCTTTGATCCTTCCACCGATTTATTCCTTCCACGGGGCAAGCAATATTGGAAACCGATGTCTGAATCGATTTGGTATACGCGCACAAGTGGCATTTATCAAAGCGTGTGGATTGAAGAAGTAGCTTCCCACTATGTTCAGCTAATAAAAATGACGCCTCTATTTGACGATGGAGTAATGCAATTTGATATTAATGTTTCAGGAATCGGTCGCGACTTAAAAATTGAAATATTTGATAAGGGGCACCTAGTTGCGGAACAAGCTGCCCACGTGACCGCTCTTTCGCAAAGAATGAATATCGAGATATTACATTCTAAAGAAGATTTTGAAGCAAAAACATGGCATCCCGACCATCCTTATTTATTTGATGTCGTTATCAGTTATGGCGCGGACCAACTCAAAACATATTTAGGGATGCGCAAAGTTTCCACAAAAGAGGGCCAAATCTTAATAAATAACAAACCTTATTATTTAAAACTGATACTTGATCAAGGTTATTGGCCCAATGGACTTTTAACAGCCCCTACGATTGAAGATTTACAAAAAGATATCGTTCTATCCAAATCGATGGGCTTCAATGGGGCGCGCAAGCATCAAAAGTGCGAAGACCCATATTTTCATTTCTTTGCCGATAAACTCGGTTACCTCGTTTGGGGTGAAATGGCGAGTAGCGTGCAGTTTAGTGAGCTAAGCGCTTGGCGCGATTTAAACGAGTGGCGTCAAATCATCCCTCGCGATTATAACCATCCATCTATCATCGCGTGGGTGCCCTTAAATGAATCTTGGGGCGTTCCTGAAATTAAATGGAATAAGCGCCAACAACAACACGCGATTGACCTCTATGATACTATTCGCGATTTAGATAAAACACGTCTTATTGTCGGCAATGATGGTTGGGAAATGGTTAAGACGGATATTTGCGCTGTCCATCATTACCGGCACGGCTCAAAGGAAGACTTAAAAACCCAAGCCAAGTATCGTTTCGATTTGGCGACAAAAGACAATATCTTGGCATCGCGACCTGCTGATCGACCACTTTACGCGGAAGGGTACAAGCATAAGGGCGAACCTATTTTATTAACAGAATTTGGGGGTATAAGTTATGCCATCACTGATGAAGGTTGGGGCTATACCAATGTGGAATCCGCTAAAGATTTTTTAAATGAATATCGGCGCCTCATCAAGACGATCAAAGATAGTGTCGCTATTGCCGGATTTTGTTATACCCAGTTAACAGATGTCGAATATGAAATTAATGGTTTGTTGACATATGATCGGCGCCCCAAAGTCACCCCAAAAGATATAAAGGAAATTAATGATTTAATTTGATTATTTAGGTTATTGACGCGCTTTTGCCGGACATATCTCGGATGCTAGCAGAATCGTGTAAATATACAGCAAAAACAAATTTTGATGAAAGGAGCACATAATGAAACACATTACATCAAAATTATTAGTCGCAATGCTAGGTGTCACCTTCTTGGCGGGTTGCACATCAAGCATTACGCCTTCCTCAAGCAGTCTCACGCCTACCAGTACGACGACTTCGACGACCTCGACGACAACATCAACAACTTCAACAACCTCAGTTACTTCAAGCGAGGACCTTAAAACTCCGCTAAGCCGTGGTTTCGATGCTGAAGCCGTTGCTAATCCCGGACATGTCTATTATGGAAACGATCAAGCCACCGTTACTATCGTCGCAGCGTACTTCGAAGATGGTGATGATGAAAGCATTATCGAATTTACCGTAGGAACTGGTGCCGAAGCCGATGACATGAAATTATTCTATGAGAATCCCACAGCAGTGGCGGGAACCCGCTACACCGCTGAATTCTCACTGAAGGCTGGTGTCGCTTTCCAAGGAACCGTCAATGGTGAAGTTTTCAACTTTATTCGTGGCGAAAACAATGTTGTATCGCATTTTGAAGAAACCGCTAATGCTTCAATCACGATTGTCCTTGCGACATTAGAAAGCCCATTAGTCTCCAATACGATTACGATCGGGACGATTACCTTCACCGAGAAAGTGTATACCGCAACCGAAGATATCGTCATTGATGGCGATTTAGAAGATTGGGAAACAATTCGGGCATATGAACATCCGCTGAATTTGACCGGTGTTACGACAGATACCGATCATAAGAGCGTTACTTTCTACGCTGCCCTTGGAGACGATGGTCTCTATTTATTAGCCCATGTTTTCCACGATGTTCTTATTAATGACCACACCCCCGAATGGTGGCTCAATACCAACTTTGAATTCTTTGTCAAAGGTGATCACCAATACTGGGTATCAGCTAACCCGACAATTGTGAATGAAAACTTAACAGGGATCATTGTCAGTTCCGAATACAGTGGCGAAGCCAACTATGAATCAATCGCTGAAGTATTTGTGCCTAATGCCAACTTACCAGAAGGGGCCATTGTGGCTGGGCAAATCCGTGTTGGATACGCTTGGAAAACAGTTGGCGATCAAATTACTGGTGGAGAAGCTGCCGGTGGCGGATATGACGAATACTGGGTTCCTGCGGGGACTTGGGTCAATAATGCCGATCAAACATTCGTTACGGCTGAAGGTATCTTCCTCGAAGATCAAGTAAATATTGAACCAACCGTCTTAACGATTGATGGCAACTTGTCTGATTGGGCGGCTATGGCGGCTTATACGACGAATTTTGCCGCTTTGGTTGGAACTGACGCCACCAGCCATAAAGACGTCACTTTCTACGCTGCTGTGTTAGCAGATGGTTTGTATATGGCGGCAATTGCCCATCACGATGTTTCCATCACTGATGCGGGAAACTGGTGGGAAAACACCAACTTTGAAGTCTTCGTCAATGGCGGAACGCAATATTATGTTTCCGCTAATGGCGCAGTGGCCACTGGCTCAGGCATTATCGTGACCACGGCCTTTGAAGGCACCGCAAACTTCGTAAGTGTGGCGGAAATCTTTATTCCAGCCCCATATCTACCAATCGCGGATTACCAACGCGTTGGTTTTGCTTGGAAAACCCCTGGTGATGATATCACTGGTGGTGCTGCCAACGAGGGTCTAGCCGATTCCTATTGGGTTATCCCAATGCATTGGCCAAATAATGCCGCCGAGCAATACTATGTAAATGCCGATGGCATTTTCGCAACAATCGCTTAATTTTTCAGTAAATTAGTTTAAAATAGGTTTAATCCGGTCCAGCTATATCGCCAAGTGGTTGGACCGGGTTCAAGTTTTTTTGATACTTAGGAAATATATGAAAAAGAACCCCAATCATGAATATGGAAAACGCCCTACTTTAAAGGATATTTCTTTAAAAGCGGGAATCACGATTACCTCTGTTTCTCGTGCTTTAAAGGGATGTTCCAATATCTCGCCCGCCACCCAGGAACGAGTTCGAAATATCGCCATGGAACTTGGATATATTTCGAATCCGCATGCCCAATCGCTCCGAAATGGGCACTTTCCGGTCATTGCCATCGTTTACGATAATTTTAAAAACCCGTTTTATTCTATTGTTACGGGGATGATTGACGCGCTTATTCGTGAACATAACTATCGTTCGATGGTGTTTTATGAATTCAACCAAGATATTCGTCTTGGAGTCAATGCTGCTAAGGAAATATCGGCCTTCAATCTCTCGGGGGTCATTAGTTTTCTTGTGCCGACTCAAGAAGCGATTGATCTTTTTAAACTCCACAACATCCCGCTCATTATCATTGGTCGTGATGGTGCCCCTTTATATATTGCCTCGGTTTCTTCAAATGATATTCAAGGTGGCTATCTGGCCGGCAAGCATTTGTTTAACACAGGAGCAAGGAAAATGGCCTACATCGGCGCCGGGTCTAATTTACCGATTAATCAAAACCGTCTCGATGGATTCATGAAAGCGTTAAATGAGCAAGGGCTTGCCCCTTTAATCTATTTAAACGATGAAAACATACCGACTGAGGCGGTTCTCGACAAAGCTTTAAAAGATCAACCAGACCTAAATGGCATTTTTTGTTTCAATGATTTGATGGCGTTTGAAGTAATCAATCGGTTGATGGAATTGAATTACCAGATCCCAAAAGATGTTGCCGTAATCGGTTATGATAATCTTCAAAGATATATCAATTACCCATTCCGCTTAACGACGATTGACGCCGATATGCAAAAAACCGCTGCCCTTGTTGTTTCTTCAATTTTTGAACAATTGCAGACGCATTCAAACGTGCCGAATAATCAAATCGTTAATGTTGATTTAATTGTCGGCAAAACGACTAAGAAAATATAAAATCCCGTCATTACTAACTATCAAGTCATTCTAAAAGACGGGCCGTCTCATGTTTTATCGCACCTTAGCACTCAACACTTGACAGTGCCAAAACATATGCTATAATATGGTTGCGCGATAAGAAAAAGCGCTAAAAAAATATTAATGGAGGTAAAACATATGGTCGACAAAAAATTTGATTTACTGAATCCAGCTTCTATCTTTGAGGATCTCTTCCCCCTCGATCCATTCCGCAATCGAAGGAGTGGCAACTGGATGACCCAGGGACTGCAAACGGACATTAAGGAAACGGATAATGACTTTGAATTATCAATCAATGTCCCAGGCATCAAAAAGGAAAACATCGATGTGACGCTTGAAAATGGGTATCTAACGATTACCGCTGAACAAAAAGAAGAACAAAATGATGAAAGTACCACTTATGTGCGACGCGAAAGATTCTATCGCTCAGCGTGCCGCTCGTTCTTTGTTGGCGAAGATGTGCAGCAAAAAGACATTAAAGCCAAGATGGAAAATGGCGTTTTGACATTGACTGTTCCTAAAACAATTGAGCAAAAAGAAGAGCCGACACAAAAAATTGCCATTGAGTAAAATCCTGGATTCACAAGCGCTCCCAAAAGGGCGCTTTTCTTTTTTGTAAGATTCAAGAGAATCTTATTTTTCTTTAACTATCGATGTTAATTGCTTACAATAATTCGGATAAGATATGAAAGAGTTTTTCAAGCGATATATTGGTAATAAGTCATTTTACCGCGAAATGTTCGTGGTCGCTTTTCCAATCGCGTTACAACAGTTAATATCAGGTAGTGTTAATTTGATGGACTCGGCCATGATTGGCCGTTGGGGAAACATAGCCTTAGGTGTTGGTGGAAGTGAAATATCGGCCGCGGCTGTGATGATTGCTGGGCGCTTTATGACGACGTTTGAAAACGTGATGATTATTTTGGCGATTTCTTGCACCATTTTCATCGCTCAGTATTTTGGCGCTAAAAACTACGCAGCGACTAAAAAAGTGTTTGGGCTAGTATTAAAACTAACAATCGGCTTTGGTCTTGCTTCGTTCATATTAGGCTTTTTCTTCAGACGAGAAATCGTATTGTTTTTTGCTACCGGAGTGGGCTCAGGTCTTGACATGCTCCGTCTTGGTCAAGATTATCTAGCCATTGTCGCATGGACTTTCATCCCGTACTCGTTCAGCGTTGCCATTTCGTTTTGTTTACGGGCAATCAAAAAGACGACGATTCCGTTAATGTCTAGCGGAATTGCTGCCCTATCTAATTTAGTGCTAAATTACATTTTCATTTATCCACTGGGGATGGGTGTTGTGGGCGCCGCTGTGGCTACGTTAATCTCTAGAAGTATTGAACTTTCAATATTGGTTTTTTATTTCTTTAGGCATAAGCCAGTGTTTTACGGCACTTTTGCAGAGACTTTTGACATTCCTCGCGATTTTTCAACAAATATTCTCCGCAAAGGTTGGCCGATGATTGTGGCGCAAGCCTTGACCGAATTATTGGCCGTCTTCATGTTTTTTGCTTATTCGCACATCGATAGCGGAAACGCCACGAATATCGCCGCTGTCAATGTATCAACGCGCGTGGTGGAACTTATTTTCGCATTTGTGGGCGGGATGGGGACTGCGGCTGCCATCCTTGTTGGGACAAGACTTGGCGCTGGCAAGATTGAAGAAGCCAAGCAAAACGCTCGTTGGCAAATCGGATATATTATCATGATGAGTTTGGTAACTGTTGTTATCATGTTGAGTTTAATACCAGTGATTCAAATATTGTTCTCATTTGATGAAGCCGGCAATCAACTTTTGGCAGTGGCCATGGTGTTACAAGCACTGGCGCTTCCATTTCTATTTTATTCGAACAACGTCATTTTCATTACGCGGGCGGGTGGATATACAAAAGCTCCTATTTTTATTACCAATATTCCTTATTTGCTAGTTAAAGCCCCGATTGTCGCTATGTTCGTATTTGTTTATCCGAGCGTGCTCGAATCAAGCCCGTTCCTTCAAAATGTTTTCACTTTTTTGGGGCTACCCGTAAATCTTGTTATTTTTATTTTTGTGATAGACCGTTTTATTGAAGTGCTGCGAGCGATGGTCGCCTTTATTGTCTATCACCAAGCTCCCTGGCAAAAAGATCTAACAAAGCAGACCTACAAATCATTTAAAAAACCCGTTGCATCAAGCGGTAAGATATAATCATTCCATGAAACAAATAATTCAAATGATAAAGACCAAAAAAAGAAACAAAACCGGGCTCCAGTTTATCTTGTTTACGATGATGAGTTTGATTACTTCACTTGTCGAGTTAGGATCGTTTGCTTTATTCAACTATGTGATATTTGTTCCTTATGAAAATATCGCTCTTTCTTGGTGGCTGATAAACTATTCGGTCGATAATGGCGGACTTACAGCGTTTCTAGCTTTTTCATTATCGTTTGTTGTTTCCCAAACTTTTAATTTCTTCGTGCAGCGCAAAGTAACTTTTAAAGCGAGCAACAATCTTGCTATCAGTGGTTTGCTCTATGCTCTAATGGTATTAATTCTGTTTGCGTTACAACTATGGATTCCCACGATTATTCGCGTCCCCTTAGCAAATAGGATTGGGGAGCCGTGGGCGGATTTTGTCATTAAAAATGGTAATATGATGCTTTCATTTTTAATTCAATTCCCCGTAATCAAATTTATTATTGTGCGCGTGGGACAAAAGCCAGCGCTTGAACAAGACGCTTAATTTAGTTTTCTAGCACTCATTGCTTGACAGTGCTAAGATATGTGATAAAATATCGCCTAGATAGGAGATTTATTTATGGCAGAAACAAGGCAATTTAAAACTGAATCCAAACGATTATTAGAATTAATGGTGCATTCGATTTACACCAATCGCGAGATTTTTCTTCGCGAATTGATTTCCAATGCTTCCGATGCGATCGACAAGTATCATGTATTGTCCCTAACGGGCGACAAATTAGAAAAACGTAGCGATTATGAAATATTGATCGACATTAACAAAAAGAAAAGGACTTTATCTATTACCGACAATGGTATCGGCATGACTTATGATGAATTGAATGATAACCTTGGCACGATTGCGGCGAGTGGATCACGCGAATTTTTAAATAAAATTTCAGATGAGAAACTGAAGACCGAAGCCGAACTAATTGGTCAATTTGGCGTCGGTTTCTATAGCGCGTTCATGGTTTCTAAAAAAGTAGTCGTCGATACCAAATCGCCACTTTCCGACAAAGCCTATCGTTTTACGAGCGATGGGACCGAAAGCTATACGATTGAAGAAATTACTAAAGAGAAAGTTGGAACTTCAATCACCCTCCATCTTCGCGATTCCAAAGACGATGATAAATATGATGAATTCATTGAAGAGTACACGATTCGTTCTTTAGTTAAAAAATATTCGGATTACATTCGTTATCCTATCAGGATGAAAACAGAACAGGAAGTTGCCAAACTCGATAAAGAAGGCAAACCAATTGAAGGCAAATATGTCAAGAAATCTGTCATTGAAACATTAAACTCGATGATTCCTTTGTGGCGCAAAACCAAGGGGGAAGTAACCGATGAAGCGCTGGCGGAATTCTACAAAAGCAAATTCTCGGATTATGAGGGACCTTTAAAAAGCTTTTTTATTAATGTTGAAGGTTTAATTTCTTACAACTCATTATTATTTATCCCCAACCATCCACCATATAACCTATATGACGAGTCATACGAACGGGGATTAAAGTTGTACGCTAAAGGCGTCTTTATCATGGACGCTTGTAAAGAATTGGTTCCAAGTTACTTAAGGTTTATCAAAGGCCTGGTCGATTCGCCCGATCTTTCTTTAAATATTTCGCGTGAGCTTGTGCAACAAAACAAACAAGTTACGCGTATCGCCGATGCGCTTGAAAAGAAGATTTTAAGCGAACTCGAGAAGATGAAGACCAATGACTATGATAAATATCTCGAATTTTTCAAACTATATGGTATCAATTTGAAATATGGGCTCTATGAATTGTTTGGCATCAAAAAAGATTCATTAAAAGATCTGCTTGTTTATACGACAATCAACGAAGAAAAGCCAATCACTCTTAAAAAATATGTCGAAGGCATGAAAAAAGACCAAAAGTTCATCTACTTTGCCTCAGCAAAAACTAAAGACGCCATCAAAGCGATGCCCCAAATGGATCGAATCAAAAAAGAAGGATACGATGTCCTTGTGTTAAGCGATGACATTGATGAATTCGCGCTTTCTATCCTTGATGAATATGACGGAAAGAAGTTTAAATCGATTAACCAGGGCGAATTCGATGAGTTAAGCAAGGAAGAAAAGCAGACGTTTGAAACGCTTAAAGAGCAAAAGAAACCACTTCTTGAAAAGATTAAAGAGCTCTTGGCAGGAAAAGTAGCGGATGTTGTGATCTCCAAACGCTTATCCGATTCTCCAGTTTGTTTAGTAAGTGGTGAAGGTGTCTCCTTCGAAATGGAGAAAGTGTTGCAACAAACAAACCAAGACCAAAAACCGAAAGCGGAACGCATCCTAGAAATAAATGCCCATCACGATCTATTTAAAGCGTTAGAACGATTATATGTTAAAGATCCGGGCAAACTGGCTAAATACGCCGACTTACTCTATGCACAAGCGTTATTGATCGAGGGGTTCCCGCTTGAAAATCCACTTGAATTTAGTAACGCGATGATTGAACTAATGATTGAATCGACACCACTCGATATTTAAAACCCAAAACAATGAAAGAAGCAAAACACGCTTCTTTTTTGTTTGCGAATTTGGCATTCGAATATTAATTACCTTAGAATGAATGTCATGAAGTCATCCATTTCGATGACAATAATGATACCAACGATTATCGCGGGGGCGCTTGGAAGCTAGGATGCGATTACCTCTTGTTTTGCGGGATTGGTTGATATTATTTACTTTAGGTTCTCACCCATCAAAAACAAATACAAAAAGATTGATAATTCATTAATCAATCAACTTTATATATATTTATAAATAGGATATTAGCAAATTAAACTAACAATTGCTGTGATGGACTCAAGATCAAGGCGAATAATGTCAAGAGCGTATAAAATCGAATAGATGACAAGACCCCAGATTCCCACCCAAATTAACATTCTATTCATATTATAAAAATTTATTTTTTTGGGATGGTCCCAGGTAATTCGCTGATATCGGTCTTTTGTTTCTTTTTGTATTTTTCTAGTGGTGCCACGATCGACAAAGAATGCGGCGACGATACCCAAGAATGTAAAAAAGACAATCGAATTGCCCCAGAAGAAATAACGATTATCGCCATAGATACCCTTAAAAATAACGACCAACACCAAAAAGGTGACTCCAGTTATCGCTAGAGCGATGCTTAAACCCTTCAAAATGTTTTTCCAATAGAACACGGGTACTCCTCCAAGACGAGATTAATATACATTAAAGTCGGTCAATAGACAAATAAGAATGCATATTTTGAAAAGAATAAGGGAAATATTTTAACTAATAACTCAAAAATTACGCGATAAATAAAACATGTAAGCGTTATTATCAATCTAAGTTTCAAAAAAGACGTAAAAGTAGCCTTTATAGGATATATATATACGTATTATTTATTCCTCGATTTATTGACATTTCTCTATTCCTATCGTATTATGACGCTATCTTATTCCCCTGTAGTGCGGGAATAAATTAGTTTTCTATATTTATAATAAGGAGGAAAAACTATGAGAAAGCACTATTTAGGGCTCTTAATCGCACCATTAGCAGTCGTTTTGCTAGCCGGTTGCGGTTCATCCGTGGCTGACGCCCCGGTGGGTTTGGTCAAATCCAACACCTATCGTACAACTTACGGAACCGATCCTACCACGTTCAATAGTGTCAAAACTAATGAACAACCCAATTCCCAGCACATCGCTAACTTTATCGATGGCCTGGTCGAGAACGATGTCCATGGGAGAATCGTTCCTGCCCTTGCTGAGTCTTGGACCGACACAATGGAAGGCACTAAACAAGTCTGGACGTTTGAACTTCGCGAAACCAATTGGGTCGACGCTGATGGGGAAATTTTATTCCCAGTAAAAGCAGATGACTGGGTATACGCGGCTGAACAAGCGCTTGATTCCCTGAATGCTTCCGGCGTTGTCTATCTATACTGGATGTTCATTGATGGATCGTATGAATACTATGACCTACTCGAACGCTATAACAATTATGTTAGTGGCGCCGATGTCAACTTAATCGATCCTGAACACGAAGATTATGATCCGGATTACGTTCGGGTAACCGAAGCCCCCGACTTTGATATGGTTGGTATCAAAGCTATTGATGATGACACATTAGAATTCACGCTTCCAAACGCGATGAGTTACTTCCCAACCGTTCTCACCTACTCCGTCTTCTTCCCGATTAGCCGTCAATTCGTTCAAAACATTGGTGGTTGGGATAACTATGGGGTTATTAACACCCCGAGTACGGCCCAAGAAAGCATCGCCTATAATGGTGCCTTCTTACTCCAATCCTATACTGAAAGCAACTCCATCGTCTACGTTAAAAACCCACACTACTGGGATAAAGATAGTGTTTCGGTTGAATTCGTTAACCAAACCTATGTTCCAGAAGATGCTGGTTTCAACTGGGCGCGTCTAAAATTCGAAGCTGGCGTCATTGATGGTTTCAACGTCACGCAACAAGACGTCGCTGGCTGGGAAAAATACGTTGAAGGTCCAGCAGGCACCGGAACCATGGAAGCTCCAGCTCACGAAGCTGCCTACACCACCTCTGGCTCACTATATGGGGCCTCCTACTACATGAGCTTCAACTACAAGCGTCCACGTCCATTAGTCGACACCGCTTTAAATGAAACTCAAGTTTCTAACTTAGAAAAAGCATTAAAGAACGTCCACTTCCGTCGCGCTTTCATGTATGCCGTTGATAAGGGCGCCTTAAATGCTCGCCGCACTCCAAACTCCCCGAATGATTGGACAACCAATACCTACACCATCAACGGCTTGGCCGTCGACAGCAATGGTAAAGATTATGTCGAATACATCTATGAGAAGTTTGCTGCTGAAAACGACATAACCGTTGAAGCTGCCAAAGAGTTAATCGCTCCTGGGAAACCTGGCATTCGCAATGTCGATATGGCAAAAGCCGAAATGCGATTGGCGAAACCCGAACTCGAGGCTGCTGGTGTCACTTTCCCAATCGAAGCTGAATACTGGTTCTTAGCTAACGCTAACTTAACCCCGTATTATCAAGCCGTTGTCGATTCAATCACCACCGCGATTGGAACCGTCGACTCCGTGAAGATCTTGAACAACACGATCTACACGACCGCCAAGTCAACCAATGCATTCTATTACTATCAATACTCGATTCAAATCGGTAACTTTGGTTGGGGCCCAGACTATGGCGATCCTTCCACCTATTTGAATACGTTCAAGATTGGTGGCGACTTAACGCCGAACCTTGGTTTAACTGATCCAGTTCTTGCCGAAGAAATCCTTGGCGAATACGATGATTTACTAGCCACCGCTGACGCGATTACTGATCTTGAAGATCGGTTTGCCGCATACGCTGAAGCTGAGTATAAACTCGTCTTCGAAGATGCGATTTTAATCCCGTTCATGAAGCCATACTCTGCTGGTATCACAGTCAGCGTTTCTAAAGTTCAACCGAGAACAATCCCGGCAACACTTTATGGTAACAGTGGCGACAAACTTAAATTCGTCGTCGTTTACAACAGAACCTTGACTAAAGCCGAAATTGAGTACTTCAGAGAACAATTCTTAGCCGAAACTGAATAAGCCGCCTTTATTTAATGGTTCCATTGTCGATAACGATGGCTCCATACAATCCTAATTCTCAATGGGGGCAAAATGACGAATTCGTTCATTTTGCCCCTTGTTTCAAATAATTATTAATGTCGAAGGGGATCGCCTTAATGGAAGAAAACACAAAAAACAATCCCAGTCCCGCGAAAGAAGGAAACTTTCAAAAGGGTTTTCATGTCGTGATAGATGGCATAAAAAAACCATTTCGAAAGATTAGTGATTTCATGCGCAACCACCCGCTCGTTTCCTATTCTTTGCGACGTATCGGTAGCGCGCTTCTTACAATCGTGCTCGTGATTATCGCCACTTTCTTTTTGCTACGGATGCTACCTTTGGAAACATATTATGGTTCATTTATTCAAAAATTCCCAATCGCTTCCCGACCAGCTATTATTCAAGCCGTTTTAACTAAGTTAGGTTTGAACAAACCTGTGCTTGAACAATTATTTAATTATTTTTACCAAATATTGCCGTTTATTCCCAAAGAAGTTTGTTCGAATGAAGTTTGGGATGTCAGTCAATCGATATTTGTGTGTTCTGAAACGACGACAGTATTCGTTAACTTTGGAACATCGTTTACGATTTATCCTGGTGCTAACGTGTTACCAATTCTGGCCGAACAAATGCCGAAGTCATTCATTGTTGGTATTGGGGCAGCTTTTGTTGAAATTTTGATTGGGTACCCGCTTGGTATTATGATGGCTAAATATCACGATAAAGTTCCTGACCGCATCGGCAACATTTTTATCGTCATTATTAGTTCAATCCCCCCCATTGTTTATTACTACACAATTTATTTGATTCTTTTAGTTAATTACATTAATTGGGGTATTCCGTTTCAATATGTTCCTGGAAATAATTTCTCGCTGATACCTCCGATGATTATCGTTGGTATTGCCGGCGCGGCCGATATCTCGTTGTGGGTTCGACGTTTCATGGTCGACGAATTGAACGCTGACTATGTGAAGTTCGCCCGAGCCAAAGGTTTATCGGAAAACACCATTTTATTTAAGCACGTTTTCCGTAATGCGCTTGTACCTTTTATTAGAACGATTCCAGCGGCATTCTTATTCTCGTTAATGGGCAGTTATTTTGTCGAACGGGTTTTCTTAATCCCGGGTATTGGCGACATGCTGATTACCGCAATTCAACGGCAGGATAATACTTTCGTGCAAGCGCTTGTTATTATATTCGCCTTTATCTCAACGGCAGCCTATCTTTTAGGCGACTTGATTACGGTACTATTTGATCCACGCGTCGCTTTAATTGCGAAGAAAGGCGACTAACGGCTATGAAATTTCCAATTAAAGACAATCAACACTCGGTCAAGGATTTATTCCAACGTGTTGAGATAAAAGAACAAGAATCCGAAAAACTAGATGCCGTTCCATATTCATATTGGCGCTCGGTATTTAGGCTCTTTTTCCGCAAATCCTCGGCTATCATCTCCATCGTAATTATCGTAATCATTGTTGGTTTTGCAATTATTGTGCCTTTGTCAGATTTGAGTTTCAGTGAGCATTTCTTTGATTTGAAACTGGAATATCGTCTTTGGGAGCCCTTAACGCCATGGAATTACACCCCCTCACCTCGTTATGATATGGCGCGCATCTTGTTTGATGATGCGACATGGTGGCAAAAATTTGCCTTCTTTATTCAACATCCATTTGGATTTACCGAATGGGGCGCTGATGTTTGGAAGCTCGTTTGGTGGGGCACTAATTTATCGCTACGTTTAGCGGTAGTTGTTTCGGCAATCAATGTTACATTAGGCATTATCATTGGCTCATTCTGGGGATATTTTAGAAAAATCGACCCCATCATGATTGAGTTAAGGAACTTTATCAATAATGTGCCACAGATGCTTCTTTATATGTTACTTATTTATGTCTTGCGTCCATCATTCTGGGTTCTCGTGTTTGTTATGTGTTTATTTGGTTGGATGGGCCTCGCAAGCTTTATTCGTAACCAAATCATCATTATCACTAATCGTGAATATAACCTCGCTTCAAAAGCGTTAGGCACACGGCCGATTAAGATGATTACTCATAACTTACTACCATACCTAGTGTCGGTTATCGTTACGGTTGTTTCTTATACTATCCCCGGTGTCATTACTGCCGAGGTCGGTTTATCATATTTTGGATTAGGCTTTAATGTATCAAAAGACATCACGCTTGGAAGCATGATGACCATGGGTTATAACACGTTCATGGATTTCCCGCATACGCTATTATGGCCGGCGCTCGTCGCCAGTTTATTGGCGTTGGCATTCTTCTTGCTTGGTCTTAACCTCGCGGATGCCACCGATCCAAAGAATCACCGGTAGGAAGTAGGTATATCGCATGAGTGAAAAGACGCCAATTTTAGAAGTTAAAAACGTGTTTGTCCAATTCACCGTTAGAGGTAATATTTTAACGGCAATTCGCGATGTTTCATTTGAATTATTTCCAAATGAAACACTGGCCATTGTCGGTGAATCCGGGTCTGGAAAATCAGTGTTAACAAAGACATTGACCGGTATGCTTGACAGCAATGGAAAAGTTTCAGCCGGATCAATTATTTTCAATGGTATTGAATTAACGAATTATAAAACGAACAAACAATGGCAAACGATTCGTGGTAAACGAATTGCCATGATTTTCCAAGACCCGATGACATCTCTCAATCCGTTGTTGCGCATCGGTTATCAAATTGCGGAAGTTCTCCATATATTTAGAAAACTTCCTTGGCGCGAAGCCAAACTTGAAGCAATTAAACTCTTGAAGGAAGTCGGTATTCCCGATGCCGAAAAAAGATACCACGATTATCCCTTCCAATATTCAGGTGGCATGCGGCAACGCGTCGTTATCGCCATCGCTTTAGCGTGCCGACCCGAAATATTAATTTGCGATGAACCGACCACGGCGCTTGATGTGACAATTCAAATGCAAATTCTCGATTTGATTAAGAGTTTGCAAAAAGAATATGGTTTCTCCGTAATCTTTATTACACACGACCTTGGCGTCGTGGCAAAGATGGCTGACCGGATTGCCGTTATGTATTCGGGCAAAATTGTCGAATACGGCACTAACCGCGATATCTTCTATGAACCAGCTCATCCATATACTTGGGCGTTATTATCATCACTGCCACAGTTAGGAGAAAAAGGGGCCAAACTATACTCAATCGTGGGCGCGCCGCCTTCGCTATTCAAAGATATCGTTGGCGATGCCTTTGCTCCACGTAATCCCTACGCTCTTGCCATCGATTTTATTGAAGAGCCGCCGATGGTTGAAGTATCACCCCACCATTTTGCCTCTTCATGGCTGCTTGATGAACGTGCGCCTAAGGTGGAAAAACCGCACGCGATTGAAAATCTTCACGAGAAGATGGTTTCATATTCACAAATTTCGAAGGAGTTAACTAAGAAATGAGCAAAATAACTGATATCACGAAGCCCATTCTCGAACTCCAGCAAGTCGAAATTGGGTTTTTGTATCGTGGCCAATATAAAGCCGTGGTCATGGATTGTAATTTACAGGTATTTCCTGGGGAAACACTTGGCCTTGTGGGTGAATCCGGCTCCGGCAAAACGACGATTGGTCGGGCAATTATTAGAATTAATCCTTGCCGTAAAGGAAAAATCATTTTTGAGGGTAAACGCATTTCTGGAAAACTGCCGCACCACGAATTGCAATTTGTCCATGAAAATATCCAAATGATATTCCAAGACCCTGCGGCCAGTCTCAATGAACGGGCAACCGTCGATTATATCGTGTCCGAGGGCATTGATAACTACCACTTGTACGCAAGTATGGAAGATCGCCGTAAAAAGATTATCGATTCCATCCTCAATGTTGGGTTACTGCCCGAACATTTATCACGTTATCCCCACGAGTTCTCGGGAGGCCAACGGCAACGTATCGGTATTGCTCGAGCCTTAATCATGAATCCAAAGTTTATTGTCGCCGATGAACCGATTTCGGCGCTTGATGTTTCAATTCGTGCCCAAGTTTTGAATTTATTGAAGGATTATCAAAAAGAGACAAATATGGGGATGCTTTTCATCGCCCATGACTTATCAGTTGTAAAGCATATCGCCGACCGTATCGCCGTCATTTATCAAGGTCGTATCGTTGAACTGGCGGATTCTTTAGAATTATTTGACCATCCGTTACATCCTTATACCAAATCTTTATTAGCCTCAATTCCTTTACCGGATCCCGAACTTGAAAGTAGCCACAAAAACATCATTTACGATCCAAGCAAGCATGACTATCAAGTCGATAAACCCAAGTTTGTTGAAATTGTAAAAAATCACTTTGTGTACGCTAACAAGCAAGAATTGGCCGAATATAAGAATAAATTCTAACAATAATTCATATATGAAAAAGTGGTCCCCGAATACAAGAATTGGTTTTGTTACCATCATTCTTATTCTGGGACCATTTTTAATTGGAGCGGGTCAATATATCATTATCGGTTTGACAACTTGGTTTCCTACGCTTGACATCATCCCGTTGGGTCGGTTTTTTGTTGTCGCCGGATTACTTGAATTTGGTTTAGGCTATATTCTTGCGGATGCCTATACTGCGGAATATCGCCACCGCACAAAAATGGTTGAAGGTCCGCTTCCTTTGAAGGAACAAGAAGTCGTGAGATTCAGAAAGTGGCCATTATGGATTGCCGGCATTACATTACTTGTAATTGGGATTTTAGCATCATTTATTTTTTCCTTTTAGTTTGAAGGAGCAAGTATGATATATATCGCCAATTATCTTCGTACATACCGATTGTTTTCGCGACATTTGAAATCATGTTCGAGGATTATGTCAATTAGAGAGGGTCCACTTCATTAAATACGACGGGGTCAATGAGCATTTATCGTACTTCTTTTCATCGCTTAGATCTTTAACTGATAAACTATTGTTTACGACGTTCTCCGTGGCATTCTCGTTAATGAGTGATGTCGCCATTACGGGGGCCGGAGTATTTAGCTCTGGGGCTGAATTATTCCCTCATCGCCGCTAAAAAAGGAGTTTGCTCATGAATATAAGCGATGTGGTATACGCCACGCTAGATGAAGTGGCTACCATGCCACGATTCGACATGAATGAAATGCCAAGAAAGCCAAGGTGGTTTTTGCGTCCAATTGCCTGGCTTTTATCGTTTCCAGAAACATTTAAATATCATGCTAAAATTAACAAACATGGCGTCAAGGGGTTAAAACCTCCCTATATTATGCTTTGCAATCATAATTCGTTTTTTGATTTTAAAGTGGCGACACGCGCAATATTTCCCCATATTGCCAATAATATCGTGGCCATTGATGGTTTTATCAATCGCGAAGAATTACTGAGGAATGTCGGCTGCGTTTTAAAACGAAAATTTGTACCAGACGCGCCTCTCATTAAGAAAATTAAACATACCCTGCTTGTCAATAAAGGCATCAGTGGCATTTATCCTGAGGCCCGTTATTCGCTTTCGGGCACCAATGCCATCTTGCCTGATAGCCTTGGAAAGATGGTCAAACTCTTAAATTATCCCGTCGTCACCTTTATTTGCCATGGTCATCATTTGCAACAACCAGTTTGGAATTTAAAAAAACGTAAAGTAAAAACAAGCGCCGATATGACCCTTATTTTGGATAAATCAACGATTGCATCAAAGTCGATTGAAGCGATTAATCACATCATTCACAAGGCATTTATATACGATGATTATAAATACCAAGTCGAGCATAAATTACACATTAAAGAACCGTGGCGCGCCGAAGGGTTGCACAAAATTTTATATCAATGTCCCCATTGTCTTGCTGAAGGCAAGATGACGAGCAAATTAGATAAACTAACATGCACTGAATGTGGCCAAGTCTATGTAATGGATGAGCTTGGTCAATTAAGCGCGCCAGAAGGAGAAACTAAATTTAGACACATCCCCGATTGGTATGAATGGGAACGCGCTCAAGTACGCGAACAAATTAAATCGGGCAATTATAAGACAGAGGCCGATGTTCATGTTGACATTTTGCAAAACAGCACTGGTTTTTATCGTTTGGGCGTTGCCAGATTGACACATGATGCAATGGGATTCAACTTAGAAGCTATTTGGGATGGTCATCCGTTTAAAGTTGAAAAATATCCTTTAGAAAATTATAGTATTCACATTGAATATGAGTATTTCCAAAAAGGCGACGGAATCAGTATTTCAACATTACAAGACACCTATTACCTATATGATGTTGAACAAAAAATATGTGTGACGAAGATTCACTTTGCCGTCGAAGAGTTGTATAAGATAAAAGTGGAGGAGGCCTCAATACATGCAAAAAAAACTAAGCAAAAAACAGCTCCCCAAATTCAAACATCGACCAAAGGCTAGCAATAAGTACGATTATGGAAATGTTTTCATCTTTGGAGGGTCCATCGGTTATTTTGGCGCACCCTTATTAAGCGCTTTTGCCGCCTATCGAAGTGGCTCGGGACTAGTGCACATCGTTATCCCAAAGGATATGTATCAATTGTTTCCTCAAACACTTCCCGAAGTGATGATTCACCCTTATCAAAAAGTGGAAGAAGTTGCCTCTCTATTAACTAAGATGGATGCCTGCCTTTTTGGGCCAGGCCTAGACCCTAATGATGAGACTCAAGGAGCGGTGCTGAAAATATTGGTGGAAACTAATAAGCCACTTGTCATTGATGCCTCCGGACTTGTATTTTTAAAGCAACAACTTGAGGGTTTGCCTGATGGAAAAAATATTGTCATCACCCCACACACAGGCGAAGCAAGGGAATTGTTAGATTCTGAGCGCCCTGAAAAAGATTTAGGCGCGTTATTACATAAAAACATGACCATTGTTTTGAAGGATAGCGAAACGCTAGTTGCCTACCATCATCATCACCTGAATGCGATTAATGGCAATCCCGGCATGGCGACCGCGGGAAGTGGCGATGTCTTGGCGGGCATGATACTAAGTTATCTAGGTCAAGGCTATTCGCCTTTTGAAGCTAGCAAAATTGCGGTTGTAATGCACCAAGAAGCGGGAAACTATGCCCGCGATGAGTTTGGCGAAGACAGCATGATGGCCAGCGACATTATTTCCAATATTCCAAAAGCGATTATGAAAATTAAAAACAAAAAATAATATATTATTGTATTTACAAGACCATCGTAGAAAAAATCGTTATTTTTTAGTTTATTTCAAAAATATGTTCCAAAGGTCCTTGATTATTTAAGGACGGATGAGCGAAATAAAAAAGCGCTAAAAGCGCCTTTAGTCGTCAATAAATAAATTATATTATTTAACAGTTTCTTTAAGCATCAATAGTGTCTTTTCAAACTCAGCGATGGTGATTAAGCGTTCGGCGAAGGCATCGTAAAGCTCATTGACATGGTCATCTTATTGTTCGAATTTGGCATGAAGGGCAAATAATTGCAATCCTTTTACGAACTAATGGAAGTGGTGCAAATTTGGTGAATAGCACGTTAAAATTGGCGACATAGACATTTAATAGGTTGTGTAATTTGGTCATAATTTTATTTTTCAATTCTAAAAATATTAACCATGACGAAATGCGATCTCATTGGATATGCTTAGCTTCAAATCGTATTGATGAATGGATAAATAACGACCAAAACGCTTATTTTTGCTTAGTTACCCTGATATAAAACTCTTCCCACATCTTCAAAATGCTTGCCTTGTTGTAAAATTCTTTATTAAAGCGACTATGATTGACTGCCTCTTGATAGAAGTCTTTATCGGTGGCCAATTTCTCAATTAATGTGACAAAATCAGCGACATCGTGCCCCTTAAGATAACGGCCGTTAAATAAAGGTTCATACAATTCAAGATCGCGGAGCAAGAAGGGCATATCGAGTTGCATCGTTTCAAGGATGCTCATTGGGAATAACTCGTTGAACGATGGCAAAAACATCACATCAGCGACATTATAAATTTCATTCATCTGCGCACGCGGAATGATGCCAAGGAATTTGACATTATTTGGAGCGTGCTCCATTGCCTCTTTCAATTCCTTGTAACCATCGGTAATTCCTTTAAAAGAAAAACCACCTGCCCACAAAAATTGAATATGGGGTAATCGGGCGGCCGTTTCAAGAAAATCAAGGACGCCTTTCCTCGTTTGGACTTGACCGACGCCAAGTACCACGAAACCGGACACATGATATTTTTTCTTCAATTCCTCCTTATGTTGGAGAATGTGAAAATCTTTTTGATCGACATAGTTTGGAATGTAAACGATGTGGTCTTTTCTAACTCCATATTTTGCTAAGGGTTCAATAAATATGGGGTTAACAACAACGAGCCAATCGGCGCGGGCATAAAACTTAACAACATATTTTTTGAAAATCGCAAAGATTAACTTTGGAAGTTTAATCGATCCATCAAGGGTCTCGGGAAGAAGGTGACAATAGACCACCGTTGGCGTCTTCTTTTTTAAGCGGAAGTAATAACGGAGATTCAGTGAATGCACATGGATGATGTCGCTTTTTTGGCGACTATTGACGCTTACGTCCAATAGTGGCGATTCTTTGACAAGCGCGACTTGTTCAATAAAAGCGCTACCGACGCCTTGTCCGGGGACGCTATCCGCTTGCGAAAGCATATTGATGATGATTTTATTTTCCATAAGTGACCTCATCAATAAATATAATATATTTAACGGATAAGGAGTATTTAAAGTTGTTTGACGCTTTTGCTTGATAGAAATATAATCCCAGCAATGATAAATCCCACTAAACCAATCATGTAAAGTTCAATGACCGATCGGTATTCAAGGAAGATGCCGCCTAAGGCAATGGCAATTGGCATTAACCCGGCCACAATCGTATTCAGCATGGAATTGACCCGTCCCAGCATATCCTTGGGGACATACTTTTGAAAGGCCACGCCAACGGGAGTGTTAATGAAGACGCCAATCATGCCATCAATTAAAGAAATAGCAATGCTAAGACCGAAAAACCATGCAAAACTGATAACGTGATTGATGACCAAATATATTAATAACGTTTGGATGGTTAATAATGGTAACCACACCATTAATCCAATAATGACGAAACGATATATTTTGTCGCGTTGTTTGATTAATGTGAAGATGATGGACATAATGATTGTTCCAACGGAGGCGACCGCCCCAATTAGTGAATAGAAAAGAGGGTCGGTCTGGAGCACTTGGTTATAAAGATAGGGAAGTCCAATCGAATAAAGCGGGGCCATGAAAAAGTTTAAAATTACGGCGAACAGCGCAAATACAAAAAGACCGCGATTATTAAATAGATAACCGAAGCCTTTACCCATATCTACGAACATTGATTTAAAGGTTAATGGAGTGTCGCTTTCTTCTTTTGTTTTGACAGTGATAAATTTTTCAGAGATGGCTGAACCGATATAAGCCACGCCATTAATGATAAAGATCCACCCAATTCCTAAAATCGCATACAAGGCCGCAGCCGCAACCGTCCCCGCGATATGCACTAAAGCGTTTTGAGCATACAGTGAGGCATTAGCCTTTTGAAGTTGCTCTTTTCCTACAATATATGGGGTAAGCGAAGTAACAGCGGGAGCAAATAGAGCCCCATTAACGGAAATGACAAATGATGTCATATATAAAATGACGAGCTTAAATGTTTCAGAACTAAAATCAATTGATAGATTTCCAACACTAATTGTTCCATTGAACATAATGACTAATCCGGCAAGTACAATGGAGGCCCCACGAATAAAATCGGTGATATAGACGATTTTAACGCGATCCCAGCGGTCAGAGAGGACTCCGCCGAATGGAGTGAGAATAAAATACACAATCGCGCCAAAAGCGATATAAAAGCCACTAGCGGATGCCGATTCGGTGAATGAAAGAATATACCAGCCAATTGCAAAATTATAAAACACATTACCGAAATTGGATACGAGGCGGCCAAAATAAAGGAGCAAGAAATTTTTGTTTTTTAAGAGTGCTGTTTCCATGTTACTGCCATTTTAATAGTTGCTCCGTAGTTGCCGGAAGCAAGTCCGCTTGTCAAATACGCAATTTATGGTTGCGATTTACAATCTTTTTTCAAAAGCGAGGCGTCGCTTGAAATTTCCAAGTAAAACAACACCGATTTGAAGATAACCATTTTTAAGCAATACATTAATCATTGGTTTGTTTTTCTCGTGGGTGTCGACTCTTATGGCGTTAATATTGCGCTTTTTAGCCATGATTTCGACTTGCTTAAGTGCAAAAGAAGCACGACCCTTGCCGCGTTCGCTCGAAAAAATCGCAAAGCGATGAATTACTAAGTATGGCCCATCTTGAAGCCATTTGCCTTCAAGTAACTGTTCATAGTCCGCTTCATAATCAAGGACAGCTAGGCCGCCTACGATAATATTGTTTGATTTGATAACAAAATAACTACCAAGGCGTATATCTTCGATAATTCGTTCGCGTCGTGGATGGCCATCTTGCCATTGGCCCGATCTTTGCAGCGCCATGAATTTTTTGGCATCTTCAAGCACGAGCATAATGGCGTCAATATCCTGTGGTTGTGCAATTTCGAAAGCAGATGATTCCATATGTCATATATTATAAGTTATGAATTAAACTCAATCATAGAGATTGATTAGAAAATAAAAAAAATAAACAAATGGGGAAAAAACAAAGCCATAATATATAAAGGAGACTAATTTATGGAACAAATAAAATGGTGGCAGCATCGCATAATTTATCAGATATATCCCCGGAGCTTTTGCGACTCTAATAATGATGGCATTGGCGATATTAAAGGAATCATTTCTAAACTTGATTACATAAAATCGCTTGGAGTGGGCGCTATTTGGTTATCCCCAGTTTATAAATCGCCAAATTCCGATAATGGTTACGATATTTCCGACTATCGCGACATTAATCCGGAATATGGCTCCCTTGAAGATATGAAAGAACTAATCAAAGAAGCCACCTTACGCGATATAAAAATAATTATGGACTTAGTCATCAACCACACCTCGGATGAACATGAATGGTTTATCAAAGGCATTGACTCGACTTCGCCATATCATGATTACTATATTTGGAGGCCAGGTCGCGTAAAAGGACATAAAGAGTTACCTCCAAACAACTGGCAATCCCATTTCACTGGAGACGCCTGGAGCAAGCATCCCGAAAACGGGAAATACTATTTGCATTTATTCACAAAAAAACAACCCGATTTAAATTACAACAATCCTCGCGTAATTGAAGAAGTAAAAGCGCTTATGAAATTTTGGCTCGATTTAGGCATTGCTGGGTTCCGGTGCGATGTCATCAATATGATTTTTAAAACGAGTTTGGCGAATGGAAAGCCACGCATTTACCTAATTGGAAAAGAACATTATTTATCGCAGGAGGGCAGCCATCTCATCTTAAAACAATTTCATGATGAAGTATGGGCTCCCTATAATGCCTACACCGTGGGAGAAACCGTTGGGTTAGACGCTAAAAAGGCGCAAGCATATACAAGCGGGGAATTGACCACAGTTTTTCAATTTGACCACACAAGCGTCGACCAGTGGCTGTTGCCAATATTCACGATTAAATACCGACCAACGAAAATGGTTCGGATATTAAAGAAATGGCAACTGGCATTACCGTGGAATACGCTTTTCTTTGAAAACCACGACATCCCACGCAGCGTTTCACGATTTGGCGATGAAGGAAAATTCTATTTTGAAAGCGCAACGATGCTTGCTACGATTATTTTGACGCTTCGAGGAACCCCGTTTATCTATCAAGGACAAGAAATTGGGCAGATTAATTCCCATTTTAAGGCGCTCGAGGAGATGGATGATGTTTCCAGCATTAATGTCTATCGCATTTTGCGGTCGTTCCATCTAGGTCATCGCATTGCGTGGAAGATGGTGCTAGGATTTTGCCGTGACCATGCGCGGACTCCGATGCCTTGGTCAAATGCCATCAATGGTGGCTTTTCAAACGTAAAACCATGGCTTAAAGTCAATGAGGCATATCAACGCATAAACGTGAAAGATTCCATCGACAATCAAAAATCGATTTGGCACTATTATAAAAAATTGATTGCCCTTAGAAATGACCTTGATCTTTTGCAAATCGGTTCGATTACCTTTAAAGCCGCACCCAAAGATGTGCTTCATTTTATTCGTCTCCATAATGGCCGCTCGATTGAGATTATCATTAATCTTGGCAGGAAAACAAGGCGAATTAAGCCAGTTAATTTTAGCAAATTATTGACATCAAATTACGATGATTTATCAGGCGGAAAAATCGAATTAATGAAACCATATCAAGCGGTCATATTTGAGGGTTAATCACATAAATATCTTTATTTATCGATAAATAATGATATAATTATCGCGTATTTTTGTGTGAAAGAGAGTGCCTTATGAAATCGTTATTATACTTCCAATCCGGTGGTCCAACTCCCGTAATTAATACCTCGTTGTATGGCGTTATTCAAGAAGCGAAGCGCCATCAAGAAGTCGATGGTATTTTTGGAAGTCTTTATGGAATCGAAGGCGTTATCAATGATCATCTCATCGATTTAAGACAAGAAGATAATGAACAAGTTGAACTATTAAAACAAACTCCAGGGGCGATTCTTGGCACGACGCGCTATAAGTTAAGCGATGATTTAGGTCACCCTGACTACTATAAAATTCTTATCACATTGAAAAAGCACAATATTGGCTATCTACTTGTCAATGGTGGCAATGACTCCATGGATACGTGCCACAAGTTATCACAATTTATGAAAAAAGCTGAATATGACTGTGCGGTCATCGGCATTCCCAAGACGATTGATAACGATCTAAACTTTACCGACCACTGCCTCGGTTATCCCAGCGCTGCGAAATATGTGATTCAATCACTGCAAGATATCGCTATCGATAATATGTGCTACAACAAAGGCAAGATTGCGATTGTCGAAGTGATGGGACGAAATGCCGGCTGGCTGACGGCCTCAGCCGCCTTGCTTGAAGGCGAATTAAAAGCCGATCGCATTTACTTGCCGGAAGAAAGCTTCCATCTCGATAAATTCATTGAAGATATCAAAGATTTATACACCCAAAAGAAAAAAGCCTTCATTGTCATATCCGAAGGTGTCGCTCCGTTTTTGTCCTCAGCGTTCGCCACCATCGATTCTTTTAATCACGCTCAATTGGGCGGTATCGCTAATATCCTGGGCGATCACATTAAAGAAAAACTTGGATTTCCCGTTCGTGCGATTGAATTTAGCCTGATGCAACGGGCAGCAGCTACCTTTATTAGCAAAGCCGATCATGCTGAAGCTATCAAGGTATCGCAAGTGGCCGTCAAAGCAGTCGTTAAGGGGAAGACCAATGCCATGGTGGTTATCTCCCGCGTTCCCGGACCCGTATATAAGGTTAAGTATCAATTGAAAAATTTACGGAACATTGCTAACGTTGAACGAAAAATGAACGCCGAATTACTCAAAGACGTTCATGGCGATGGTCATTTAATGCGCGAGTATTTAGCACCACTAATTGAAGGTAGTGTTAAGTTTGTTTATCAGAATGGCATCCTCGCCCATTCGGTGTTTAAAAAGATTGAAGTTCTGTAAAAAGAAAAAGCGTCGCTAAGGCGACGCTTCATTTATTAATAGCTAAAAACTAGTCGGCGAGAATGGTAATTTTTTTGTAGAGAATGATGGTGATCAGATCAATAATCCACAGAATACCCCATCCTAATAAGATCCAAACGATACCGGCAAGGATAAGCAAGTTGCTTTTCGTATCAATACCTTTGATAAGCCGATAGATACCCCAAAGGAAGTCGAGACCAGGAAGCGCAAAGATAATTTTAAGAAAGAATGGAAGATCGTCGAACGCTTTGATGAATGATTTCATGTTTTTTCTCCTTTTCAATATAAAAATATTATAACACTATCGTCATAAATCAATAGTAGGTAGAGCACTAGTTGAATAATGTTAAGTGACAAACTCAATGCAACGGTGATGTAATCCTTTGAGTTGTTTATAATGAAGACATCTTTCTTGCCCCAGAAAGGAGGATGTATGGGCAACAAGGTACATC
>WOYI010826668.1_pt1 | contig 36308 bp, 48 predicted proteins | sample 6423411 | NCBI WGS metagenome assembly WOYI01 (sample SAMN13441803, study PRJNA592873) | oil field metagenome | biome: oil field; feature: oil-well bore; material: oil-contaminated soil; isolation source: oil-contaminated soil from oil-well borehole | place: Germany: Wietze | collected 2016-10-18 ...
TTCTATGCGGGTTTCAAGCCTGTGCCGACCCTGTTTGTGTGAAATATCCGGGCTAACCACCTTCCAGTCCTGCCCCACCGCCAGTCATCCCCCGGTTTTCTTGGCGTGCGCGGGACGGAACACCTTGCATTGCGCAGGATCGGCTTCCAGCCAGGCACCTTCAATGAGATCGATGCAATAGGGAATGGCCGGGAACACCGCGTTCAGGCAATCGTCTATCGCGGAGGGTTTTCCCGGCAGATTGATGATCAGGCTCTTGCCGCGTATGCCGGCAGTCTGGCGGGACAAGATCGCAGTCGGGACGAACTTGAGCGACTCGGTACGCATCAGTTCACCGAAGCCCGGCATCATCTTCTCGCACACGGCTTCGGTCGCTTCCGGCGTGACATCGCGCAGCGCGGGGCCGGTGCCGCCGGTGGTGACAATGAGGCTACACCCTTCCTTGTCCGCCAGTTCGATCAGTGTCTGTTCGATCAACGGCTGTTCATCGGCGATGACGCGCGCCACCGCTTCCCATTCATTCGTCAGCACACGCGCGAACCACGCCTGCATCGCGGGGCCGCCCTTGTCTTCGTACTCACCGCGACTGGCGCGATCCGATACCGTCACAAAACCGATACGTGCTTTCATCTCGAAAACCTCGAATAGTCCACGAAAAACACGAAAGACACGAAAATGAAAAATGCCGCTCCCGCCCGCTTACATTTCATGATGGAAAGGTTCATGAGTTTTGTTCGTGATTTTTTATGAATTTCGTGGACAACTGACTTTGCCAAGTTCATCAACACTCTCCACCTGATTCATCCTGATAGGCGGTACCGTCCAGCAACTGCACCGTCACCTGCTCACCCGCCGCAAGCCCCCTGCTCTCAGCGGGCACCACCAGCAATCCTTCCCCCACTGCCATCGACAGCAGGATGCCGCTGCCTTGTGCACCGGTCGAGCTGGCCACGTATTCATTTCCTTCCGCACGCAAAGTAACGCGCACGAACTCGCTGCGACCCGCTCGGTGCTTCACGGCATGCGCCAGCCGTGCCGTGACCGTGCGGCGATAGATGCGCGTGTGGCCGGTGATGGTGCGCAATGCGGGCACCACGAATTCTTCGAAGCAGACCATGCTGGAGACGGGATTGCCCGGCAGGCCGAACACCCAGGTCAGCGGTGCGACACCAAAAGCCATCGGATTGCCCGGCTTCATCGACACGCGCCAGAACTTCATCTGCACACCCAGCGCTTCCAGCGTGGGCCGTACATAGTCGTGCACGCCGACCGAGGTACCGCCGGAGACCAGCAACACATCGAATTGCAAACCGCGTTGCAGCATCTCTCTCAGATGTTGCGGTTCGTCGCGCGCGATGCCGAGCAGCACGGGCTGGATGCCCAGTGCCTGCACCTGCGCCATCAGCGCATAGCTGTTCGCATCCGGGATCTTGTTCGCATCGAAGGGTTCATCCAGCCCTTCCAGTTCGTCACCCGTGGACAGAATCGCCACGCGCGGCAAACGCCACACTTCGACACAGGCCGCTTTCACCATCGCCAGCAAACCCACTGCCCCCGGCGTAATCTCGGTGCCTGCACTCAGGATCACCGCGCCGTCGCGCATGCTCTCGCCCTGATCGCGGATGTCGTTGCGTGGCTTCACTGCGACGTTGATGCGCACCTGAGTATCACCCACCGCTTCCGTGTCTTCCACGCGGATCACTGCATCCGCCCCTTGCGGCACCGGCGCGCCGGTCATGATGCGCGCGCACTGTCCGGCCTGCACGGTCTTGCTCGGCATATCGCCGGCCTTGATGTCCCCGATGATCTCCAGCACCGCCGACGCGTACGCCACATCCGCACTGCGCAGGGCGAAACCGTCCATCGCCGACACGTCATACGGCGGCTGGTCGCGATTGGCGATCACATCCGCTGCCAGCACGCGACCCAGCGCCTGCTGCAAAGGCACGGATTCCGTGCCCAGTTTCTTCATCGCTTCGATGACGCATCGCTGCGCCGCTGCTACGCTCAGATCACTCACTTCAACTCCTGTGCCGCTTGATGATCCTGCGGCGTATCCAGATCGACAAAACTGCGGAACTGCGTATCGTAATCACGCAACTCCGCCTCCTCCACATAACGCACATCCAGTTGCTGCAACACGGCACGCACACGCTTCTCCCCCGCAGCCTGCATCTCGCGCATGGTGGCCAGCGCAGTCTGCGCATAGAACGCGAACAAGGGTTGCGGATGGCCGCCTATCAGCGGCACCACGGCCTGATAGTCGCCGCGCAACTCGGCCATGCGTTCGATGACGGCAGACTGGATGAACGGCATGTCGCACGCGACGGCGAACATCCACGGTGTATCAACCTGCTCCAACCCCGCCACCAGCCCGGCCATCGGCCCGCCGTCTGCCTGTGCATCGCACACCTGCGGCAACACCACCTCGGCGCGAGGTTGCCGCACGCTGACAATGACCTGCAAGAAGGATCGTTGCATGGTGGCCGTCGCACGCTGCAGCAAGGACACGCCATCCAGCAGCAAGCCAGCCTTGTCCTGTCCCATGCGACTGGAATCGCCACCGGCGAGGATGAGCGCGGTGCAGTCTTCGATCATTTCCCCGCCTGTTGCAGGATGAACGCGATGATGCCGTCCACATCGTCCAGCGCGAAATGCGGCAACTGTGGATGCGCTTCCTCCACATCCGTCACCAGCGCGACCACGCCCTCGTCCGGCGTGCAACGCGGCTGCGACGAACACGCACGACGCAACACCTCGATCTTCGCTCCCGGTGCATGCGAGAAACCTTCCGCCAGCACCAGATCGGCCTTACCCAGGAAGCGCTCGGCCAGTTGCTGCGGCTCGCGTTGCTCGGCCTGCGTATCGACCAACTGCACGCCGCCCTGCGTCACCAGCAGGCTCATCGCCGCGCCTGCCTGCGTGTAGCGCCAACTATCCTTGCCCGGCGTATCCAGCTCCACCTTGTGATGCGCATGCTTAATGGTCGCTACGCGCAAACCGCGCTGCGTCAGTTCGCGCACCAGCTTTTCGATCAGAGTGGTCTTGCCGGAACCGGAGTGGCCGACGATGGAGATGAGGTTCATGGTTTATTCAATGACTGTTGCTGTTTTTCCATACGGACGTGCGGTATCCCGACTTCAACGAATGGCGCTCCCAAGCGTACGTAGCCAAGCTTCTCATAAAAACCGGCAGCACTGATGCGGGCATGCAATGAAAGTTGCGTGACACCGCGTGCGGCCAATAGCGCTTCAAGGGTAAGCAGTAACCTGCGCCCGACACCCTGCCCTTCATAGCCCGCCTTGACTGCCATCTGGCGAAGTTTGGCCTTACCTGGTTTCTGGAGCACTGCGATGACACAAGCGATCAGTTCAGCATCGTGATCGAATAGCCCGAAGTGCAATTGCTCTTTTTCCTGCTGCAGATCTTCGCTATACAGGCTCAGACCCAGCGGCAGGCGCAAGACTTCGTTGCGCAACTCGCAGGTCTGCTTGTATTCATCCGAGCCGAATGTGATCTCACGGAAATCCAGCGCTTCAGCCCGCCAACTCATCTGCAATCATCTCCGCCTGCCTCAACACCGTCTCCGTCGCCAGCAACTGCATGTCCGGCGGATAGCCGAATTGGCGCAACGTGCGCTTCACGATCACTTTCAGTTTCGCCTTCACGCTTTCTTTAATCGTCCAGTCTATGGAAGCGTTCTCGCGCACCCGTTGCGTCAACACCACGGCCAGCTCGCGCAGCTTGTCTTGCTGCATCAACTCTTTTGCGCTGTCGTTGTTCGCCACTGCCGTATAGAACGCATATTCGAATTCGCTCAAACCCAAATGCGTAGCTTCGGCATCGGAGGCGACTATCTCCTTGCTGATCTTGATCAGCTCTTCCATCACCTCGGCGGCGGTCAGCACCTTGTTGTGATATTTCTTGATGGAAGCCTCCAGCATTTCCATCAGGCTCTTGCTCTGCACCAGGTTCTTCCTGGCGCGCGCCTTCAGCTCGTCGCTGAGCAGCTTCTTCAATACCTCCAGCGCAATATTCTTATGCTTGAAGCCCTTCAGTTCCGCCAGGAATTCTTCGGACAGCACCGAAATATCAGGCTTCTTGATGCCCGCCGCATCGAATACGTCGATCACCTTTTCCGACACCAGCGCCTGATCGATCACCTGCCGGATGGTGGTTTCGATCTCTTCGTTACTACGCCCTTCGCCCGTGCCGTCGAACTTCGCCAACCGTGCCTTCACCGCCTGAAAGAAGCCGACCTCGTCCTTGGCGTCCATCGCCTGCTCGTGCGGAATGGCGATGGCGAATGCCTGCGATAGCGCCGTCACCTCGTTGATGTAACGCTTGCGCCCATCTTCCAGCCCAAGGATGTGTTCTTCCGCCGCCAGAATCAGTGAGAGCTTCTTCGAAGTTTCCGCCGCGAAATACTCCTCGTAGGCAAAGCCGCTATACATCGCCGAAACCACCTCCAGCTTTTCCAGCATCAGGCTCACCGCCTGCTCCTGCGCCAGCGTCGGGTCGCCCTTGCCGCCCGCGTCGGAATAGAACGACAACGCTTCCTTCAAATCGGCGGCAATGCCCAGATAGTCCACCACCAGGCCGCCGGGCTTGTCCTTGTAAACACGGTTCACCCGCGCAATCGCCTGCATCAAATTGTGGCCCTTCATCGGCTTGTCGATGTAGAGCGTGTGCATGCTGGGCGCATCAAATCCGGTCAGCCACATATCGCGCACGATCACCAGCTTGAGCGGGTCGTCGTCGTTCTTCATGCGCTCGGCCAGCGCGCGGCGTTGCTCCTTACTGGTGTGGTGCATCGCCATTTTCGGGCCATCACTGCTGGCCGCCGTCATCACCACCTTGATTGCGCCTTTTGTCAGATCGTCATCGTGCCATTCCGGCTTGAGTACTTTGATCTCGGCATACAGCTCGGCGGCAATGCGCCGCGACATGCATACGATCATGCCCTTGCCCGCAAACACCTGCTGCCGCGCTTCAAAGTGCGTCACGATGTCTTTGGCGATGTTTTTAATGCGCTGCTCACTGCCGATCAGCGCTTCCATCTTGGTCCACTTGGCCTTGGCTTTCTGCGTCTCGGTCAGCTCGTCCTGATCCAGCTCTTCGTCCAGCTCGGCGATCAGCTTCTTGCCCTCGTCGGAAAGGCCCACTTTCGCCAAACGGCTCTCGTAATAGATACGCACCGTCGCGCCATCTTCCACCGCCTGCGCGATGTCGTAGATGTCCACGTAGTTGCCAAACACCGCCGGGGTGTTCACATCGGTCTTTTCAATCGGCGTGCCGGTAAAGCCCAGATAGGTCGCATTCGGCAGCGCATCGCGCAGGTATTTGGCAAAGCCGTACACTACCTTCTTGCCGATCACCTCGCCGCTGGCATCCTTGTCGTCAACCGTCTTGGCGCTGAAGCCGTATTGCGTGCGGTGCGCTTCGTCGGCGATCACCACAATGTTTTTGCGGTCGGACAACTGCTCGTACACATTGCCTTCTTCCGGCTGGAATTTCTGGATGGTGGAAAAGATCACCCCGCCCGAAGCCACCTTGAGCAAGTCTTTCAACTGCTCGCGGTTCTCGGCCTGCACCGGCTCCTGCCGCAGCAACTGCTTGGAGGCGGCGAAGGTATCGAACAACTGATCGTCCAGATCGTTGCGGTCGGTGATCACCAGTATCGTCGGGTTATCCAGCGCCAGCACGATCTTGCCGGTGTAGAACACCATCGACAGCGACTTGCCCGAACCCTGCGTATGCCACACCACCCCGGCCTTCTTGTCGCCCTTGGGCTGTTGCGCCACACCGGGCAAACCGTAACTGGCCGGGGTCTGTGCCACCTTCTGCTCCACCATGTCCGCCGCACGCAAGGTGGAAGCCACCGCCGCATTCACCGCGTAATACTGGTGATACGCCGCCAGCTTCTTCACCGTACTGATCGTGATCACACCGGTCTTGGGGTCTTCCTTCTTCGATTTTTCAAAGACGATGAAATGGCGCACCAAATCCAGCAGCGTCGCCTTGTTCAGCATGCCGTTGATCAACACCTCCAACTGGCTCACCAGATGCGAAGCCTCCGCCTTGCCGTCCGCGCTCTTCCAGCTCATGAAGCGCGAATAGCCCGCCGAGAGCGAACCCGCCTTGGCCTCCAGCCCGTCGGAGATCACCACAAATGCGTTGGCAGTAAACAGGCTGGGGATGGCCTGCTTGTAAGTTTCCAGTTGCTGATAGGCCGCTTTGATGGTGGCGTTTTCATCAACGGCGTTTTTCAGCTCGATCACCACCAGCGGCATGCCGTTCACAAACAGCACCAGGTCTGGGCGCTTGTTCTGGTGATTCTCGATCACCGTGAACTGGCTGGCGACGACGAACTCGTTGTTCTCGGGCTTGGCAAAGTCAATCAACCACACCCGCTCGCCGCGCTCGTCGCCATCCTTGTGGGCGGATACCGGCACCCCCTCCGTCAGCAAACGGTGGAACGCCTCATTGTTCGCCAGCAACTCGGGCGAATGAATGCGCTGTACTTCTTTCAAACCAGCTTGCAGCAATGCGGGTGACAGCTTGGGGTTGATGCGCTTCAGCGCCGCCTCCAGCCGCCCGGTCAGCAACACCTCATCGTAGCGACTACGTTCCGGCCTATCGCCATCCGGCGCAATATCTGGCGCATGGATATAGTCGTAGCCCAAGCGCTCGAATAGCTTGATAGCGAAATCTTCGATGGCGGATTCAGTGAGCCTGGTCATTCCCGTTGCCATGGTCCTGCGCCAGCATGGCACGGATACTCTCTTCGAGCGCGGGCAGGTTCTTATCGATCACGGCTGCAACTGTCAGCGGATCGATGTCCCCCAGATAGTTATGCACGAGAATATTGCGGAAGCCGCTGATTTCCCGCCATGGGATATTGGGGTATGCCGCTTTCTTGTCGTCCGGCAACAATTGCGTGGCTTCGGAAAGCGTCTGCAAATTGCGTAGCGCGGCATCGTAAAGCACCTCATCGGCGACGATGTCACCACGCATCCGTATGCGTTGGATTTTTGCAATAGCGTCCAGGATATGCAGCGCGTAGGGCTGCCACGGCTTGCTCATAACTCTACCGCCTCACCCGTCACCCGTTCACGGATGTGGCGATTGAGTTCATGCTCCGGCACCAACTCCACCTTTCGGTGCAGCAGATTCTCCAGCCCCAGGGCAAGCGGCATGCGCTGGGTGAGCAGATCATAACCGCGCGGAAAATCCACCAGAAAATCCACGTCGCTATCGGGCCGCTCCTCGCGCCGGGCAACCGAACCAAACACCCGGATATGCAGCGCGCCATATTGCCGCGCCAAAGCCTCAATCCGGTTTTTATTCAGCCGCAATTCGTCCAGCAACATGGGTTCTCCTTTTCTCATTCAGCAACATTGGCGCGATTATACGTCCAGCCCTGCGTATCCTGCTCCAGCGCCACGCACACCTCGCCGCTCATCAGCTTGGACAGGAAGGGGATCGCCACCCGGTGCGTGGATGTAGTCGTAGCCCAGGCGCACGAACAGCTTGATGGCGAAGTCTTCGATGGCGGATTCAGTGAGCTTGGTCATGTTGTTGTCCTGACCTAAAGATAGCGTTTTTTCTTTTAAATATCATTTTTAAATAATCAAAACAATGGCGATAGGTAATTGAATGTTATTGACATAATTTCAGCCCTTCTTTCAGTGCTCTTTTAAATCGCGCTTTATATCTCATTTAAAAGAAGCCATTCTGACTCTTTAAAAGCTCCCCGTTTATGCACAAAGATATTGCACTTTAGCTGGCTATCCCTTAAAGTTCGCCCCGTCTCATCCACCATGTGTGGAAAGAGCATTCGAAGCCGCGTCAGAGCGATCTGGGGCGGCTTCAGCCATTCTGGTTCCTGAATTGTTCTCTTTCCCGAATAAACGTCGCCCTACGGTGGCTCTCCGCACAGTACGCGGATTTCAAAAGATAGTAGCCGCTTCGCTCAGCCAGGATCACCACAAAATTCTCCGCTTCATGCCAGATCACCACATGCGTATTGCCCTTGCGCTTATTTTTCCACCAGCTTATTTCCGTATCTGTTTCGGCATTGGCAATCAGATAGGCAATCCAGCCCATCCGCTCGCAACGCCTGAAATCCGGCAGGCGATCATCTTCAACATTGCCTTCTGAAATCACATGCCAGAAGCCGAAGTGCTTGCCCTGCGATTCAGGCCGGTACTGGCAACTTATCTTCAATCCCCCGAATCTCAGATTTCCATTGACGACCGTATCGAGATAAACCGAATACAGCCGCTCGACATACGCCGGCCAGTTACCGTCAAAAAGAATCAACTCGGGCAGTGCCATCAGACAGCATCCCCATTGCTTGCCTGCCAGACTAACAAATTAAACTTCTCTTCCCGATACAAAGTATTCCGCTCAAGGCTGTAGCCGGACAAGTGCTTGATCTGCTCGATCAGAGCCTGCTTGGCCGGACTGGTCGTCAGACCACGATGCAAATACGACAATGCGCCGATCAGCAAATCGGCGACCTGCAATAGCTCCGACTCATGCGAACGGATTTGCTGGATACGCTGAATACTTTCCCTGTCGAAATCGAAACGGCTGTTGCACAAACAATCGTGCAGCCCCTGCACCATCTGCTGGCTCCGCGTATCCTTGATATCCAGATAGATTGCGTATTGATGATTCGGGACAAAAATGATTTTGAGCAGGGTGAAAAACATCTTGTAGTAAAAGGCATCGTGGTTCTGCTCGAACTGTGCATGATTCAACAGCGACTTATCGGGAATGACGATGCCCCTGAAATGCAGCTCCGGCGTGCTGAAAAACAAATCCACCAGCGCCGCATAAAAATCCATCTTGGCGGGCGAAACCTTGGTCCACTTGATCTCGAACTGACGCGACAAACCATGCGCCTGCTTGAGCTGCCTGATTTGCTCAGCGATACGCTTAACTGCCGACCTTTCGCACCAGATCGCCCCCAGACTCATCGCTTTGATATGGTCATTCTCCAGATGGCACGACTCGTCACAGTAAATATTGTAAAAACTCATGATGCGATTCCTTCATAAGTCACTTGCGTTTCACCGTTCGTCAGCATGGGCAGCAAGGTATTTCCATCCGGCGCGTGGACGCGGTCGTTGCCCAAGCACTCGAACAGCTTGATAGCGAAATCTTCGATGGGGAATTCGGTGGGCTTAGTCATCTGGCATCTACGTTAGCAGCTTCTTCCACACTATCTTTCGCCACGCTTTCATAGTGAAAATTCGTCAACTCGGAAGTCAGGAAATCATCCATCAGCAGTTTAATAAATAAATCCTTGGAAACCTGCGTATCGAGCAGAATTTTATCCCCAGCCTCGTTGAACCGTATTCTCCCGGCCAGCTTGGGGAATGTTCTGCAAAACTGGATTATTGATGCATTGGGGACGCGGGCGCTTAATACAGGAGATGATCTGGCAACTTTTGTAAATCTTCTTGCATACTTAACGTCGTCAAGAAGTTCACGAAGCACATCTGGATTTTCAACAATTGAAATCGATTCAATGGCTGAAATTCCCAAGGCTGCCTCCCTGACAATAGCCTCATGAAACCCGAAGCTTCTTTCAAGTGCATGAAGATCGATAACCAATAATTCCTCATTCACTCTCATAAACTGAAAGCCAGCGCTGACCCTGAGAAATTCATCATTGATCTGTTCTAGCCTGTGCCTTGCTTTCTTCAAAAAGAAGCTGCCCCGACCGAAGATGTTTACTGGAGCCATCGTTTTGTATAAAACAACCTGGCCAATATCATTGCCTATCTCGATCATGAGTGCCTTGATGTCAGACAAATCACTTTCAGCTAAATCCAGAAGAGAGTGGTTATCGGTCTCGGTTACGCTTGCCATTGCCGCCAGACCATCCGGCACATCAATATCGTAAACGTAGATCGCATGGGCTCTTTCATCAGACGTCGATAAATCAAGAACCGCAAGCTCGTCCCGCTCCATTATCTCCTCACGAATACTTTGCATGAAAAGAGCCTTGAGCCCCGGCAGTGCATCACCTTCAATGTCAAGTTTCCTCGGGGCCAAATCGCCTTGGCTTTTCAAAATCGCATAAACAGACACACCAATCTCGTCGATCCTATCGAAAAATGGCTGTAACGCTGCTCTTAGCTCTGCTGTATTCATGCCGAAACACCTTTTACGTAATAGATTCGATCATCCAACTTGATATATGAGACCTTTTGACCAGCCTGAATTCGCTCCTTGCAGACCAGAATGATTCCATTCCTTTCGCCGGTCTTGAAATGACCGTCTGCACGGTAGATGTGAAAGCCAAGAAGTGCGAGCGATGGGTTTGCATAGAACAAGTCGGTCTTTATGTAAATCGCCCCCATGACAACTAGAAGCAGCCCAAGAACAATCATGTGCCGCCCACTTCCGAAATCAAAACTGATTAATGGAACTACATAGGTTGCCAAGAAGGTGAGGTGCTCATAATTGATCCCTTCGCATTTCTTGATTTCAAAAGGAATCTCAGTCGTACCTTTCAGGTCAAAGTCAAACTTCCTGTATGCGTAGAGACAATACGCAAGAAGGAGCAAATAAATGATGGCAATAGGATTGGACTCCGCCAACGCTATCCACAAAGCTCGATCATTGATGAGAAATAGGCCTTCAGGGAGTTTCGCGGTAATGATGATAAAGAAGACAAATAGCAGGGCAAGCGACAAAACATACAGATCAATCTTTCGGCGAATACTGCTCATGTCCTTACCCTCACTTCTCCGCTCATCAGCTTGGGCAGCAGGGTGTCGCGGAGGGTTTCGAGGGTGCGGATTTGCCGTGAATTTGAGTGCAATTTTGGGACTGCCGATTCTGCGAAAGTATTAAATTCGCCTACAACATCCCTGGATGGAATCTTGATTTTGTAGCTCTTCAAATGATCCACATCCACACGTTGTCGCCCACTGGAGCCCGCCAAGCACCCCTCTGCGTAATCCCTGAAATCGCCATTCCTTGCCAAGGTATAGGCGAAGAATGGATGCAGGTTGCCTTTCGGGCGCATCACGATATATTCGGTTGATCCCCAAGCGACTTGTCCATCTTGCAAGAAAGTTACGTAGGCTGTCTTTCCATTTTCCAAGCACGGTGTGATGCGCGCAAGCAAGGTGTCGCCATTTATGAATTTCGTGCCGGACGAAAACTCTCTGTCATACCAACCGTCTGGATTAAATGTTGCATTACTGAGAGCCGCCATTTCCAAATAAGGGGCAATGGAACCCTTCGCCAATTTTCTCGGAGGGTTAAATTCGATCAGATCGGCAATGACTCCATCCTCCTGCGCCTCTTCCACGAACCACTGGCGGAACAGAGTTTCGGCCATGGCTTCGAGGGTTTTGTTCTGGCGGTGCAGCAGGTCGATTTTGTCGTCGAGGCTGCTGAGAACGGCGGCGATGGATTTCTGTTCGGCGGGGCGAGGCACAGGCACTTCAATTTCTTTTAGCGATGTCAGTGGATTGCTAATTGACGGCACTCCAACTTGTGATTCGTATTTAAGAATCTGATGTTGTCCAAACTCTGACTTAAAGAAGTAGAACAAAAAATCGCTGTTCATCAATTCTGGATTTACAGTCAATTTCATTCCAGACTGAGAAATTACATAGCGAGGAAATTTTCCCGATGGGATTAGTCCAACTTGCCCAATTGTCCCTCGATGCGTAAAAACTAGATCGCCAGCCTTACAGTTACTTCCGAGCAAGTCATCCGCTTTTTCTTCTGTCAAATATACGAATTCTCCACCCACATATTTCGCATAGTTAAGGTTTGTTCCTCGAATTACTGGAACACCATATTCAACAAAGTTTTCAGCTTTTATATTCGAGCCAAATGGCCCCATGGCGATTGCTCGTTTGTCTTCGCCCTTGATATTCGCGACTTTCTTCACATCCCAATCTTTGGGAATTCTTCCAAAGTCGGCTTCCTGCCAAGCGCTCATGCCTTCACCTTCGCCAGATTCTCGGCAATCGCTTTGTTCAGCTTCGCCTCTTCCAGCAACTGCGCTTCAAATTCCGCTTTCAGTGCGGCGAAGCGCTCGGCAAAGTTGAAGTCGTCCTCTTCGTCGGGCAGGCCAACATAGCGGCCTGGTGTGAGCACGTAGTCCAGTTCTGCCACGCGCTCTAATGGCACGGAGGCACAGAAACCTTTGATGTCTTGGTACTGAGCACCCTCTCCCCCTGCCCCTCTCCCGCTTGCGGGCGAGGGGAGCTGGCGCCAAGCATGGTAGGTGTCGGCGATCTGCTGGATGTCTTCGTGCGAGAGTTCTTTGGTGCGGCGGTTGATGAGGTGGCCAAGGTTGCGCGCGTCGATGAAGAGGATTTCGTCTTTGCGCGGATGGCCGTTGGCTCGGGCGCGGTTCATGAACCACAGCGCCGCCGGTATCTGGGTATTCAGGAACAGTTTGGCGGGTAGGTTGACGATGCAGTCGATGAGGTTGCCATCGGCGATGAGCGCCTTGCGGATGTCGCCTTCGCCGCTGGTCTTGCTGGTGAGCGCGCCTTTGGCGAGTACCACGCCCGCTCTTCCATTGGGAGCGAGGTGGTAGATGAAGTGCTGCAACCAGGCGAAGTTGGCGTTGCCTGCGGGCGGCGCGCCGTATTTCCAGCGACCATCATTGCGCAGCAGTTCGCCGCTCCAGTCACTGACGTTGAACGGCGGGTTGGCGATGATGTAATCGGCCTTGAGGTCTTTGTGCGCATCGTTGAGGAAGGAGCCTTCGTTGTTCCACTTCACCTGCGAGGCGTCGATGCCGCGGATGGCGAGGTTCATCTTGGCCAGCCGCCAGGTGGTCTGGTTGCTTTCTTGCCCGTAGATGGAGATGTCGTTGACGCGGCCCTGGTGTTCTTCGACGAACTTTTCCGATTGCACGAACATGCCGCCCGAGCCGCAGCAAGGGTCGAACACGCGGCCTTTGTAGGGATCCAGCATGGCGACCAGCAATTCGACAATGCTGCGCGGCGTGTAGAACTGCCCGCCCTGCTTGCCTTCAGCCAGCGCGAATTCGCCGAGGAAGTATTCGAACACATGGCCCAGCACGTCGGCGCTGCGTGCCTTGGCATCTCCCAGCGCGATGTTGCCCACCAGGTCGATCAGGCCGCCGAGGCTGGCGGGGTCGAGGTTTTGCCGCGCGAACACCTTTGGCAGCACGCCCTTGAGGATGGGGTTTTCTTTTTCGATGGCATCCATCGCTGCATCGACATGGCTGCCGATGTCGGGCAGCTTGGCTTTCGCCAGCAAAAACGACCAGCGCGCCTCGGCCGGCACGAAGAAGATGTTCTCGGCTTTGTATTCGTCCTTGTCTTCTGGATCGGCTCCGGCCGTTTCGCCTTCGCCCTTTTGCAGCTTGGTGTACATCTCCTCGAACGAGTCGGAGATGTATTTCAGGAAGATGAGGCCAAGTACCACGTGCTTGTATTCTGCGGCGTCTATGTTCTTGCGCAGCTTATCGGCGGCTTTCCAGAGTTGTTTTTCCAGCGGTTCTTCTTTTATTTCTTTTGGTGCTCTTGCCATTTGTTGTCCCTGATTGTCACGCCCGGTCAATTCACCGACTGAATGCTATCAGAATTAGCAGAGCGACTACGCTATGGGTGCTGCGTTACCCACGACTCGCCCTCCGGCGTGACTTCCTTCTTCCAGATCGGCACGCGCTGCTTGAGTTCGTCGATCATCCAGCGGCAGGCGTCGAAGGCGGCGGCGCGGTGGGCGGCACCGGCGGCGATGAAGACGATGTTGTCACCGGCTTGCACGGTGGTGACACGGTGCACGATGCGGGCGTCGAGCAGGTCGAACTTGCTGATGGCTTCTTCGCGCAGTTTGCGCATCTCGGCCAGCGCCATACTGCCGTAGGCTTCGAAGCTGATCTGACTAACGTCGCGGCCTTCGGAGAAGTCGCGCGCGCAGCCGAGGAACGTGGCGATGCCGCCCATGCGTTTGGAGGATGCTTTGAGGGCGGCGATCTCGGCGTCTTGCGAGAAGTCTTCCTGCTGGATGCGGACAGGGTCGGTCATACGCCCTCCTTCGTCATTCCCGCGCAGGCGGGAATCCAGTTAAAACAAATAAACCGCGAAGCGGACAAGAGCGAATGCTGTCCTGTTGCGCGGGATAGATTTGACCATCTGGATTCCCGCGTTCGCGGGAATGACGGAGTTGTGGGGATACGCTCGGCATCTCAACCTCCACTGAACTTCGCCATGAAGGCGATCTCGTCGTTGTCGTTGAGCGCAGTCTGCTTGTCGTGCACCTGCTCCTGGTTGACGGCGATGAAGCTGACGATGCTGAGTGCGCCGGGATGGAGCATGCCGACCTTGTGCGTGATGTCGTGCAGGGTCATGCCATCGGTGTATTCGATATCCATCTCGCGCGTCTGCACGCGGTCGGCGACGGGGCCGAAGAACAGGGCCTTGATCATTTGCATTCCCCCAGTTGCTGCGCAACTGATCCTTCGATACGCCTGCGTTGCAGGCTACTCAGGACGAACGGTCGGATGTTGAGCGAAAAGATCATTTGTCCTCCTCGCGGCGCCATGTACCGCTCTTCCCGCCCCGCTTCTCGTCCAGCTGAACGTTCTCGATGCGCATGCCACGATCAATGGCTTTGCACATGTCATAGATGGTGAGCAGCGCGACGTTGACGGCGGTCAGTGCTTCCATCTCGACGCCGGTCTGGCCGACGCAGCTGGCGGTGACTTCGGCGTGCAGGCCGACGCAGCCTTGCGCGTCCGCTTCGGTCACTTCGGCAAATTCCACCTGCACGCCGGAGAGCGCGATGGCGTGGCACATGGGGATGATGTCCGGCGTGCGCTTGGCGGCCATCACCGCACCGACATCGGCCACGGCCAACACGTTGCCTTTGCCGATCTTGTCGTCGCGGATGCGTTGCAGGGTCTGCGGATGCATGCGGATGGTGCCGCTGGCGATGGCCACGCGGATGGTGGTTTCCTTGCCCGAGACGTCCACCATGCGGGCGCGCCCGGATTCGCTGAAATGGGTCAGGCTCATCTCATCCTCCTGTCATCGACATGATGCGTATGATCTTGCCGGGTTGTTCGCTGAACTCGTGGCGCTCGGGCTTGAGTTCGATGGCGCTGCGGATGGCAGCTTCCAGTTCTTCGTCGCTGCAAACCGCGCGCAACATGGGGCGCAAGGGCAAGCTGTTTTCCTGCCCCAGACACAGGTAGAGCGTGCCATCCACCGACAGGCGCACGCGGTTGCAGGTCTCGCAGAAGTGCTGCGACATGGGGGTGATGAAACCGATGCTGGACTTGCCGTCCGCTGTGACCAGATAGCGTGCGGGGCCGCCGCCGCCGATGATGCCGTCCACCAGACCGAAGCGTTCTTGCAGGCGCTGGCGGATCGGTTGCAGGTCGACGTAAGCCGCGTTGCGGCCGGTCTCGCCCATGGGCATGGTCTCGATCAGGCGCAGCACGAAACCGTGGCGGAAGCAGAACGCGGCCATGTCCTCCACCTCGTCCTCATTCACACCGGCCATCACCACCATGTTGATCTTGATCGGCGCGAAGCCGCTGGCCTTGGCCACCAGCAGCCCTTTCAGTATCTCGTCCAGCGCATCGCGGCGCGTGATCTGTTGCAAACGTTCGGCGCACAGCGAATCGAGGCTGATGTTGAGGCGGGTGACACCTGCCGCCTTGAGGGCTGCGGCGTGCTGCGCCAGATGGGTAGCGTTGGTGCTGAGCGACAGGTCATCCACGCCCGGTAACACCGACAAACGCGCGGCCAATCCGCTCAGGTCGCGACGCAGCAGCGGTTCGCCGCCGGTGATGCGGAAGCGCGAAGTCCCCATGCGCGCGAAGGCGGCCACCACGCGTTCGATCTCGTCGAAGTTCAGCCAGTCCGCCGGCTGCTTGTAGTCGCTGAAACCCTGCGGCATGCAGTAGCTGCAGCGCAGGTCGCAACGGTCCGTCACCGACAATCGAAGATAGTCGATGCGGCGGCTGAAACGGTCTTGCAATGTGGCAGCGGTAGTCATTCCTGATTCGTTACCTGTTATTTGATGCTGTACTCGATGACATGCATTGTAGCGGTAGCAGCCCCGCTCATTTTCTGTGTCTTCCTTGGTAATGCAGATGTGCGGCATGCACCACGGCCGAGAACGGAATGTCCCCTTCTTCGGGCCAGTTTTGCAGTGCCGCACGCATCAGTTCATCCACATCCGTCACCTCGGCATCGCCGCGCAACACGTCCTGCAACCCGCGCAATCCGCCGCACTGGATGCGCATCTCCTGACCATGCGGGATGGGGGCTTCGTCGTGCAGGGTGTGGATAGCGAAACCGAAGTTGTGACGCAAGGCGTCGTGCATGCGGACACAACGCTGCTGCAGGTCGGCTTCACGGCAAACGATCAATTCGCGTTCCGCCAGATTCATGCGCCCGGCCTGCGAGCAGGCGACACAGCCGGAGAACAATGCCATGCCGAACGGACACAGCAAAGGATGCGTCGCTTCCAGTGTCTGCCGGAAGGCCGCCTCGTCCATGGCGTCAGTCGTCGCCGAGTTGCGGTGCCGGTTCGCGCACCTCGTTCAACAGGTCTTCGGCTTGCAGTTCGTTCTCGGCATGGATCATCTTGATGCTGCCGTTCTCGCCCCACACTTCTTCCTTGCGCAGTTCCTTGGCGCGCGCGGAAGCTTCCTTGTAGACCTCGTGCTGTTCCAGCTTCTCCAGAATACGGATCGGGCGCTCGGTGATGCGGTAGATGTAATAGGGCATGGCGTCCTCGCTTATTCCGGTTTTTTCATGAAGGTGACGACATTGCTGCCGGGCGCGTTCTTGCTGGCGCAGCTGTTCTCGCCCAGACCGGCCAGCTGCTCGGCCTCGTGCAACAGGTTGATGACGTCCACGTAAAACTTCTGCTTGACCATCATCAACGCGGTAAAACCGCCCTCGTTCTTGGCCAGCACATCGGCACCGGCCTTGAGCAAGGCATCGACCACTGCGGTCTCGCCATAACCGGCCGCCAGCATCAGCGGCCGCACGCCGTAACCGATGGGGGCCTCGATGTTCGCCCCGGCATCGATCAGCGCCTGCACCACATCGGCAAAGCCGCACTTCTGTTCGGCGTTGTAGCAAGCCTTCATCAGCGCGGTCCAACCCGCTTCGTCGGTCGCGTTCACGTCCGCACCGGCTGCCAGCAGTTGCTTCACTTGTTCCAGGTCGCCCGCATAGGCGGCAGTCATCAATTCAGTCATCGTTGCCTCCTGCTTACTTCTTTACCGCACCTTCCAGCGCCGCACGGATCGCCTCGGGTGCCTGCATGATGTTCACGAAGCTGTTCTTGCCCATCATGGACAAGTCGGGGAAATTGATGGCGATGCGGAAGCGCGCATACAGCGCATAAACGTTCTTGCCGGACACCAGCACTTCATACGGCAGATGCGCGGTCGACTTCACATCGTGGAAATCGATCTCGGACATGATGAAGGTGTCGTCCTTGTATCTGTCGTCGCTCTTCAGCGCCACGCCGAACACGCTCTCTTCCTTGCCCGGCACGTCCACACGGTACACCTTGCTCACACCGTTCTGGTTGGCGGACAGTTTGGCATCGACCGCTTGCACGGCCTCTTCGTAGCTGTCGTAAGTCTCCAACCGGCTCGGCTCGTCGAAATATTCCATGCCGAACATGTAGTGGTACTTGCGTGCCTGTTTCTCGGTCAAGCCCTTGGCACCAAACTCCTCCGCGCGTCCCAGCGCCTTTTCCAGCGCAGCGGAGACATCGGACAGATCGCCCTGCATGCGATAGACATAGGACATGTACACCGGATTGGTATAACTGACCTGCACCTGATCGCCAGCGGCAGTGAGCGACACGCGCTGCACCGCGCCGTAGCCGCCATGCTCCGATGCGGCGGCATTCTGCTTCAGCGCATCGCTGGTGACGATGATGATGTTGGCCCCGTCAAATGGTGCGTATTCGCCGACCACGGTGAAACCGGCAGCGGTCAGCGCGCTCTTCACCTGCACGGATCTCTCGGCGACGGTTCCGGCGCTGGTGGAAGCCAGCACGAACGGTTTATAGATCGCATCTTTGGCCTGGGTGCCGACGGCGACACACAGCAACGCCACGGACAGCAACACCTTACTCATCACTTGCTTCATCTTCTCTCTCCCTTTTTGTATTGGCCTACGAAGCGAATCTAGTTCTGTTGCGGATGGAACCAAGCCAATTTCTCGCGCAGGGTGACCACCCCGCCGACGATGATGAGGGTTGGCGCTTGGGGCTTCTCGCGCTCGGCGATGCCGGGCAGCGTCGCCAGCGTGCCGGTGAACACGCGCTGCGTGGGCTGCGTGCCGTGCTGCACGATGGCGATGGGTGTGGTGTCCGGCATACCGTGTTCGATCAGTTTCGCGCACAGGATATCCAGACCGTGCAGGCCCATGTACACCACCACGGTCTGGCGCGGACGGGCCAGTTGCTCCCAGTCCAGATTCATCGAACCGTCCCTGAGATGGCCGGTGACGAACAGGCAGGATTGCGCATGGTCTCTATGGGTCAGCGGGATGCCCGCGTAGGACGCAACGCCTGCCGCCGCCGTAATACCGGGCACCACCTGGAACGGGATGCCTTCCGCCGCCAGTGTTTCAATCTCCTCGCCGCCGCGGCCGAAGATGAACGGGTCGCCGCCCTTCAGGCGCAGCACACGCCTGCCTTCCTTGGCCAGACGCACCAGCAGCAGATTGATCTCTTCCTGCGGCAAAGCATGATCGGCACGACGTTTGCCGACATAGACGCGCTCCGCATCGCGGCGCGTCATCTCCACGATGGGCTTGGACACCAGCGCGTCATACACCACCACGTCGGCTTTCTGCATCAGACGCAGCGCGCGGAAGGTCAGCAGGTCGGGATCGCCGGGGCCCGCGCCGACAAGGTAGACCTCGCCGCGAACGATGTTGTCCTCGTCGGCCAGCATCTGCCCCAGCATCGCCTCGGCGCTCGCCTCGTCGCCGGTCAGCACCTTCTCGGCGACCACGCCGTCGAACACGTTTTCCCAGAAGATGCGGCGCTTGGCGGGATTGGTCACGCGCTGTTTCACTTCTTCACGAAAGCGCCCGGCAAAGCCTGCCAGGTTGCTGTAGTTCTGCGGGATGACGGTCTCCAGTTTGCCGCGCATCATGCGCGTCAGCACCGGCGAGGCACCGCCGCTGGAGAACGCCACCATCAGCGGCGAACGGTCCATGATGGCCGGCATGATGAAGCTGCACAGCTCGGGATCATCCACCACGTTGACCGGGATGTTGCGCGCCTGCGCCAGCTCGGAGACCTGCTTGTTCACTTCGCGGTCGTTGGTCGCGGCGATCACCAGCATCACGCCTTCCAGATGCTGCGGCTCGAAGCGGGCGAGCACCGCCTCGACATTGGCTTGCGCTTGCAGCGCTTCGTCGATCTCGGGCGCGACCACGCGCACCCTGGCACCCGCGTCGAGCAGCACGCCCGCCTTGCGCGCGCCGACCGTGCAGCCGCCCACCACGAGGCACAGCTTGTTTTTTACATTGGCGAAAATCGGCAGGAAGTCCATTGTCATATCAACCCGGTGTATTAATCGTAGGTCGGGCTTCGCTCCGACAGAACCCTCTTGTCCACGAAAGACACGAAAAGGTCAAAGTGGTTTGTTCGTGCTTTTCGTGTCTTTCGTGGACAGATTGGTTCAGTATTTATCCCTGTACCGCCTTCAGGATCAGCGGCACCAGTGCCTCCGGCAGTTTGATCTTGCCTGCCAGCGCGAACTCGTGCGCGCTGTCGGACATCTTGTCCCAGGTCTTTTTGATGATGAGGATCCATTTTTCTTCGTCGTAGTCCGGCTTCTGCTCGGCGAAGTGCAGCATGTAGTGTTCGATGAAGCACAGGTCGACCACGTCTTCCATCAGCTGCGTCTCGGGGTTGCTTTTCAGGTCCTTCTTGCCGACGATGGTCTTCACGCGCGCGATCATCTCGTCGTCGTAGCCGACTTCCTTCATCAGACTACCTGCGGTCTCGGCGTGGAACTTGTACAGGTTGGTGCGCCACAGCATGTAACCCTTCTTGTCCATCGGGTAGTCGCTGCGCGGGCTCTTCCAGCGCTGAATGTGCTGCGCGCGGCAGGCCAGCTTGACGGCTTCCGATGCGTCCGGCGCGAAGCGCTCCTGCATCTCGGTCATGCGCTGTGCGTACAGCAGTTCTTTCGGATAGGTTTTGCCCTCGAACACTTCCAGATTGGGGTCTGCGGAATTGGCTTTGTCGAATGCCGCGATGGCAGCTTGGTACAGTGCTTGTGTCATATCGCTTTCTCTTTGATTGAAATTGAGTCCAGTGTTTGCCCCTTGCATCGTCGAATGAAGCCGACGAAGCGGGTCGCCCAATAGCAGCTGCCGATGGTGCGCAGGTGCGTGTAGGAGGCCAACAGGTTGTTGACGATGATGCCGTCGCGCTCCCCGTCGATGCCGTAACCTCGCGCCACATGGTAAGCGAAGCGACTGTCCGGCGGAAGGTTCTCCAGACTCGAATAATGGAACTCGTGTGCCTTGATCTGTTTGGCCGGTGCGTCAGGGCGCGGCCAGGGATGTTCCGCGTCTTCCTGCAGATGCACATAGCCGCGACCGATGGGCTTGGCGTGCATCTTCACGTCGCCGGGGATGGCGCCGACCATGTCGAAGCTGCGCCCTTCGTAGGCGATGCCGCGCGACAAATACATCAGCCCGCCGCACTCGGCATAGGCCGGCATGCCGTTGGCGATGGCCTGCCTGATCTCGCCGCGCAGGGCCGTGTTCGCTTCCAGTTCGGCGGCGCAGGTCTCGGGAAAACCGCCGCCGATGTACAGGCCGTCCACCTCGGGCAGATGCGCATCGCGCAGGGCATCGAACGGCACCAACTCGGCACCGGCGGCTTCCAGCGCATCCAGGTCGTCCGCGTAATAGAAGCCGAACGCGCGGTCGCGCGCGATGGCGATGCGGACTTTCGGCTGGGGAAACGGTACAACTTTATCCGCTTGTCCTTCTCTACCCCATCCCCCTTGCAGGGGGAAGGTTGGGATGGGGGCAGAAGTAGCTGGGCTCACAGTTTCTACCCTCTCACTGCAAAGGAGAGGGAGTTCTGTCTTCTGCGACAGTTCGAGCAGTCGGTCGAGGTCGACCTGCTCGGCGATGGCCTCGCCGATCTGTTTGATCTTGGCGTTGGCCACATGCGATTCGTTGCTGGGCATCAGTCCCAGATGGCGCTCGACGATGGAAAGCTGTTCGTCATGCTGGATGGCACCGATCACCGGCACGTCGGTGTAGTGCTCGATGACCTCGCGCAGCTTGGATTCGTGACGCTTGCCACCCAGATTGTTGAGGATGACACCGGCGATGTTGATGTCCTTGTCGAACGCCTGATAACCGAGGATCAGCGGCGCGATGCCGCGCGTCATGCCGCGCGCGTCGATCACCAGCATCACCGGCAGGTCGAGCAACTTGGCCAGCGCGGCGTTGCTGTTGCTGCCGTCCAGTGCCAGACCGTCGTAGAGTCCCTTGTTGCCCTCGACCAGATTCACCTCGGACGCATGACGCGAGAATGTGTATACGACATCGTCGTTCTCCATCAGATACAGGTCGAGATTGCGGCAGGCATGGCCGGCAGCCTGGCCCAGCCACATCGGGTCGATGTAGTCCGGCCCTTTCTTGAACGGCTGCACGGCATGGCCGCGCACGGCGAGCGCCGCGCACAGGCCGATACTGACCATGGTCTTGCCGGAGGATTTGTGTGCTGCCGAGATCAGGAATCTATTCATGTCGGACCTAAAAGAATCTGTCCACGAAATACACGAAAATCACGAAACGAATCAATTCATCACTGAATCCGGTTGCCTCATCAACTCAGCCCATCATTCCGGTTGTTTGGCTCTGTTCGTGTCTTTCGTGTATTTCGTGGACGGTCTGTATTTCGTATCAGTCCGCGATATACGGCTTGTCCTGCGGCATGAAGTTCAGCACGCGTACGCTGACGGTGGTGATGAGGAAGGCGATGGACAATCCGCCCAGCCCAAATAGCAACTCATAGATCGAGGGGCTGTAGGCGCTGATCTGGCCGTCCGCGAAAGTACTGCTCACTTCATAACCGGGGAACATGTTGAGCGGCCAGGCCTGGCCGCCGATGATGAACACATACAGCAGCGCGAAACCGCCAAGGATGATCAGCAACGCGGCCAGCGCGGCCCAGCGGTCACGCCGGATGCCCGGCGCGTACAGCAAGGCCAGCGGCACGATGTTGCCCAGCAGGAAATAGCCCCACCAGAACAGGCCCGGGTAGATGCCGCCATCCAGCAGGATAAAACGCTCGAAGCCCTGCTGGTGCGCGAAGTAGGCATTGGTGAAGTAATAGGTGGCGACCATGTACAGCGAGCCGAGCACGAACACGCCGAGCAGATGTTTCTTGCGCGACAGGATGGACGGATCGATCTCTTTCTCGTTCCACATGTAGATGCTGGTCTGCACCAGATGGAACACAGCCATGCCCCATGCGAAGGACAGCACGATGAACATCGGCGGCAGCAATGCCGAACCGTAAGCCTGGCGAGCGGTGAGGAAAGCGAAGATCAGGCCGGTACCGGTGGTCAGCACGAAGCGCCACACGAACACGCCGATGCCGGCGATCTTGTTGTACGGGTTCATGCGGCGTTCCATCATGGTCCACAGATAGACCACCACCAGACCGACCATGCCGGAATACAGCAGCACGTTCCAGGCGAACACCGATCTCAGGTTGTAGTTGGTCGCCGCGACGATGATGCGGTCGGGACGACCGAGGTCCAGCATCAGCACGGTCAGACCGCCTACCAGCATGGCGATGGACAGCAGGCTGGCCAGCGGCGCGCGCGCCTTGTAGATGGCCTTGCCGAACACCGATCCGATGGACGCGACGTTGAGCACGCCGGAAGCGGCCACGATCAGGAAGATGGCGAACACGTGCGGCATGCCCCACACGATCTGGTTGTTCATGCCGGTGATGATGTGGCCGTGCGATTCCATCATGTGCACGGCATACATGCCGGCTGCGGCGACCAGACCTCCTGCGGCGAGCAGCAGCCAGTACAGGCGGTTCTTGAAATGCAACGATTCGAGTGTCGGTGTGGCTGCCATGGTCATAGTCCCTGATAACGAACGCCGGGGTTCAAACGCAGATCGGCACGCACCTGTACCGAGGCCACGCTATGCACCTTTCGGGAAATCTCGCTGTTCGCATCGTTCAGATCGCCGAACATGATCGCTTTGTTCGGGCAGGCTTCGGAACAGGCCGACTTGCCGCCCACATCGATACGGTGCACGCACAACGTGCAGCTCTCGACGGTACCTTTTCCGCGCGGCACGTCCGGGTTCTGGCCGGTCAGCGGCTCGTGCACGAAGGAACGCGCCTTGTACGGGCAGGCCATCATGCAATAACGGCAGCCGATGCAGCGGTGTTTGTCCACCAGCACGATGCCGTCGGCGCGCTTCATGGAAGCGTTGGTCGGGCACACGTCCACGCAGGGCGGATGCTCGCAGTGCTGGCACATCATCGGCAGCGATATCTCGCGACCGGTGCTGATATCCTTGATGTCGATCTTGCGTATCCACTGCGAATCGGTGGGCTTGGTCTCGCCGGACAAGCCGTTCTCATTGTTGCAGGCGGTCACACAATCGTTGCAACCGGGCTTGCACTGGTTGGTGTCGATCAGCATGCCCCAGCGCACCTTGCTGCTGGCGCCTTCGCTCTTGCCCTGCGCGACCGAATACAACAGCATGCCCGGCGCGATGGCGACCGCCGCCGCGCCGACCGATGTCTTGAGGAAATTGCGGCGATTCATATCCATGTCGCTCATTTCGCGTTCCTTTGCGCCAGCCATGCACTCTTGCGCGTGCCGGAATGGCACTCGAAGCAATCCAGTTTGACCGCTTCGTACTTGTGGCAGCCGACGCAGAAACTGTCTGCGCGCGCGATCACGCTGTTGTCCCGGGTGCTGGCATGGCATTCGATGCACACCTTCAGACTGCGCTTCTCGTCGCGGATGCCCAGACGCAATGCATCGTCACGCGCATGCTTGAGCAAGTGCATGTGGTTCTTGCGCATCCATTGCGTATCTTCCACGCACTGTCCGCCCTTGCCGATGTCCAGCTTGGGTGCATCCGCAGCCCAGACCGGGAGGCAGAGGCAAAGCAACAAGGAGAAGAACAGCTTTTTCATTATTCGCCGAGTCCCATCTGGATGTAGCCGGTCGGACAAACGTCCGCGCAGATATGGCAGCCGATGCACTTGTCGTAGTTGGTCGCGACATAGCGGCCCAGCGTCGCCTCGCTCTTCTTGACGCGGTACACCGCGGTCTGCGGGCAGTACACCACGCAGTTGTCGCACTCGAAGCACATGCCGCAGCTCATGCAGCGCTTGGCTTCGGCCACGGCATCCGCTTCAGGCAAGGGATTCAGCCGTTCCTCGAAGTTGCCCAGTGCGGTCTGCTCGTCCAGCGTGATGATGTGGCGCTGCCTGCGCGGCGTGAAACCGAAGTGACCCAGGAACAGCTTGTCGTGCGGAATGATGTAGCGGTCGGAACGGTTGTCGAAGTTGTGCACGGCGACGTTGGTGTTGCAGGTGCCGCGCAATGGCTCGGTCGCTTCCTTGATCTCAAGGCCCTTCTCCGCCATCTTGCGCATCAGGTCGAACTGGTGCGCGTCGATCTTCGGACGCTTCTCCAGATCAATGCCCAGCAGGAAGTTGTGGATACCGTCGGCGGCGATGGAGCCGTGGCCGATGGCCGTGGTCAACAGGTGCGGACGGATCACGTCACCGCCTGCGAACACGCCAGGCTTGCCGTTGACCACATAGTTGCGGTCGGTGGACACGGCCCCCTTGCCGTTGTTGAATTCTTCCAGACCGGTGAAGTCCACCGCCTGTCCGATGGCGGACACGATCAGGTCGGCTTCGAGATCCTGCTCGCTGCCTTCGACATTTTTGATCTCCAGCTTGCCGCCGACGAACTTGGCCTCACACTGCATCACGCGCAGCGCGGTGGCGCGGCCGTTCGCATCGCGCACGATGCCGATCGGCACCAGACCGCCCTTGATGGCGATGCCTTCCGCCAGCGCCTGTTCGATCTCGTGCTTGTTGGCCTGCATCTTGTCAATGGGGAACACCGAGGTCAGCGTGACTTCAGCACCTTCCTTGGCGGAAATTTCGGCGACGTCGTGTGCCAGTTGACCGGTGATGGCCAGCTCGGTGTCAGTCTGGTTGGCATGGCTGATGTGACCCAGACGACGGGCAACGGTTGCCACGTCGATAGAGGTATCACCACCGCCGACCACCACCACGCGCTTGCCGACATGTTGCAGGCGGCCATCGTTGAACGCTTTCAGGAAGGCGGTCGCGGTCACGACGTTGGGTGCCTCGGCGTCGGCGATAGGCAGCGCGCGGCCGGCCTGCGCGCCCATACCCAGGAACACCGCGTCGAACTCCTTGCGGATCTGCTCCAGTGTGATGTCCTTGCCGACGTGGCATTTCATGCGTGTCTTCACACCCAGGTCGAGGATGCGCCGGATCTCTGCGTCCAGCACGTCGCGCGGGGTACGGAAACCGGGGATGCCGTAACGCATCATGCCGCCGAGGAACTCGTGGTCGTCGAAGATGGTGACTTCGTGGCCCTTCAGCGTGAGCTGATAGGCGACCGACAGACCGGCCGGGCCGCCGCCCAATACAGCAACCTTCTTGCCTGTGGGGGCCACGTTCGGCTTGTTGAATTTCAGCTTGTTGGCGATTGCATATTCGCCGAGGAAATGCTCGACCGAGTTGATACCGACGTGGTCTTCCACTTCGTTGCGGTTGCAACCGGATTCGCACGGTGCCGGGCAAACACGGCCCATCACCGACGGGAACGGGTTAGCTTCGGTCAGACGGCGCCAGGCGTATTCCTGCCACGGCATGATCGGTGTCTTACCGTCAGCACCAACCGGCACTTTCTCGGTGCCGCGCACGATGGACAGATAGCCGCGAATATCTTCACCGGCCGGGCAACTGCCCTGGCACGGCGGTGTGGACTGGATATAGGTCGGGCACTTGTAAGAGAAGCTGGCCTGGAAGATCTTTTCGTTCCAGCGACGCACCTTGCTGTCGCCGTCCTTGTAACGACGGAAAGTCAGATTTTGTGGGGTATCAATTGTTGCCGACATCGCTATGCCTCCAGATTGAAGTTACTTATCGCCCAAGATGATCGCGTTACTGACCAACTGGTGCACACCGCCCACCATCTTTCGGTCGAAACCGTAGACGGGCATGATCTTTGAAAACTGTGTCTTGCAGATGGCGCAGATGGCCGCCATGTAATTCACACCGTGCTCCTGCACCGCCTGATTCAGCACTTCCATGCGCGGCAAAGCGCCCTTCACGCGCAGTTCCATCAGGTCGTCGGTGAGCAGACCGCCGCCGCCGCCGCAACAGAAGGTGCGTTCGCGCGTGGTGTTCGGGTCCATCTCGACGAAGTTGTTGGCCACCGCCTTGATGATGTTGCGCGGGATCTCGAACTGTCCGCCCGGCAAATCGCCCATGCGCGAACCGCGCGCCACGTTGCACGAGTCGTGCATGGTGATGACGAATTGGTCGTTCTTGGACTTGTCGAACTTCAGCGCGTCGCGCCGGATGAGGTCCCAGGTGAACTCGCAGATATGGGTCGGCTGCCTGTAGCGGTGGTCGAGCTGCTTCTGCAGCATCTGCGCGAAGCGGTCGGTCTCGTCCGCACCGTCGCCCACGCCGGACAGCGTGTTCCAGAAACTGTAGGCGACGCGCCAGGCATGGCCGCACTCGCCCACCACGATGCGTTTCACGCCCAGCTCCAGCGCGGCCTCGCGGATGCGCAGCGCGATCTTGCGCAGCTGCTCGTAGTTACCGATGAACATGCCGAAGTTAGCGCCTTCGGAAGCCATCGAGGACAGCGTCCAGCTTGTGCCGGAAGCATGGAACACCTTGGCATAGCCGATCAGGCCGTCGATGTGCGGCTCGGCGAAGAAGTCGGCGGACGGTGTGATCAGCAGCACTTCCGCGCCCTTCACATCCACCGGGAATTTGATGTCCAGACCGGTATCTTCCTTGACGTCCTCTTCCAGACCTTCCAGCGTATCGACCAGCGCCGGCTCGGGCAGACCGAGGTTGTTGCCGATCTTGTGCACCTTGGCGATGATCTCGTTGGAGTACTTCTGCCCCATGCCGACCGAAGCGAGGATCTCGCGCGCGGCCATGGTGATCTCGGCGGTGTCGATGCCGTAGGGGCAGAACACCGAACAACGGCGGCACTCGGAGCACTGGTGATAGTAGTTGTACCACTCATCCAGCACTTCGCGGGTCAGGTCGCGTGCACCGACCAGCTTTGGGAAATATTTGCCGGCGAAGGTGAAGTAGCGACGGTACACGCTGCGCAGCAGATCCTGACGCGCCACCGGCATGTTCTTCGGGTCTTGTGTACCGATGAAGTAATGGCACTTGTCGGAGCAGGCACCGCAGTGCACGCAGGCATCCATGAACACGCGCAGCGAGCGGAATTTGCCCAGCAGATCGCCCATCTTGGCGATGGCCTTGTCATGCCAGTCGTCCACCAGTTGGCCGGGGAATCCCAGTGCCTCCTGCATCTTCTCGTTGGCGATGAAGGGGCCCTTGCCTTCCATCGCGCCCGGCTTCAGCGCGGGGATGATGGGGATGGTGCGGTAGGCTGGTGCGGTGATGTCAGCCATCTTATTTCTCCGATTCCAACTTGCCGGCCCAGGCACTCAGATGGCGATGCTCGCGGCAGTCGTCGGTCTGGTTGCGGGTGGGCGAAAAAAAGACTCCTGGCGCATGTAGAAGCTTGCTTAGAGGGAAGAGTGCCAGGAGTGCGAAAACGAGGAACAGGTGCAACAGCAGCAGACTGTCTGACGGCAGCGTGCCGATATCGAAATGCAGCAGGCCGAGGAAATAGGATTTCACAGCAATCACATCGGTATGCGAGGCAAATTGCATCAGCAGACCGGACGCGGCGATGACGATCAACAACACCAGCCACAGATGGTCGGACGGAGTGGAGATATAACGGATGCGCTCGACGAACAGGCGGCGTACCCACAGCCCGCACAGGCCCAGCAGCATGGTGATGCCCGCATAGATGCCGAACGGCTGGATAAATGCGACCCAACCCCAGACGGGATCGGTGAAATAACGCAGGTGGCGCAAGACGACCAGCGCCATGCTGGCATGGAACAACCAGCCCATGGCCCACGTCCACAGATTGGCTTTGAACAGACTTTCGAAGAACACCACTTCGCGTGTCAGGCGAAATACCACGCCGGTCCTGGTGGTCGGCGCGGGTGTGGTCGGGATCTTCAGTGGCGCGGGCGTGCGCGCATACAGATTGATACGGGAGAGCAACCCCACGACGAGCACAAGTGTCGCAAGGTAGAACAGGATCGCGAAAATCACACTCATATCATGTACCAGGATTCAGGATACAGGGGGCTGGGCGGGATGCCGGTCCGGGATATGGAGTGCAGGCGTCAGCTGACTGCCCACAACACTGTATCCTGCATCCCGCATCCCGTATCCTGCCTCTTAGACGCAACCGGTCGGCTTGGGCAGACCGGCGATCTTGCATGCCTGCTTGCCGGGACCGTACGGAAACAGACCGTACAGGTACTCGCTGTTACCCTTCTCCGCGCCCAGCTTCTTGCCGATGGCCTTGGTCAGCACGCGCACTGCGGGTGCAATCTGATACTCGTCGAAATATTCGCGCAGGAAGTTGATCACTTCCCAGTGCTGATCGGTCATCTCGATGCTTTCGGTTTTGGCGATGTAATCCGCGACTTCCGCGTTCCAATCGCTCAGGTTGACCAGATATCCTTCTTCGTCTGTTTCGTAGCTCTTGCCGCCGACTTCGATGCTAGCCATGTTGTATCTCCTTCTATGAATAATGGTTGCTGCTGACTACTCTTCCCTCATTTCGCGCTTCACCTTGCGGGGAGGCAACGAACCGTATCGCAACGCGATTTGTTACAGCCAGGATTGGCAATTCTTGTTGCTGACCGCCAGTCCGACGAATCCGGCATAGTCGACCCCCGCCACACCCGCCATGAGGCGGTCGCCCAGGCCGCGTGCTTCCAGGTCGGGCATCAGCACGTGCACCTTGCAACGGCCCATGGCCGCGCTCAGCTTGGATTCATAGGCGTTGCCCTTGGTCGCGGCATACACCGCGTCTTCGATCAGCAGGACATCGCCGCCGTCGGCCATGGTGTTCAGGCAGCTTTCCAGCGTGCCGCTGGTCAACGGGGATTTGTTCACGATATGTAGCATGTTTTCCCCTTTAGAAACTCAGAACGACGTCTTGCTCGTCCATCAGTTTGCCCATCTCGGCACGGCTCAGCACGGTGACGCCGACGATGAAGTCGTCTTCGTTCAGGCCGCGTGCTTCCATCGCTTCCTTTTCGACGTACAATTTCTCGACATCGTAATCTTCCAGCGCACGGTAGGTGGGCGAGAAGTTCTTGGTCTCGATGCCTTTGGTCTGCATGCCCTTCTTCAACTGGTAGACACCGTCGTCGAGGAAAGCCAGCGACACATCCTGGTCGAAAGCGGCGGTGATCAGCACCACCTCCAGCGATTCCAGCGCGTAGATCGTGCCGTAAGGTGCCTTGCGGTTCACGAACATGAATTTCTTGTTGTCACTCATATCGTTCTCCTCAATCGCCGAAGGTGACCAGACGGTCGCACTTGATACCGGACTCGACCAGTTGCCCCAGACCGGAGATGCGGAAGCCCTGCGCCAGATTCTCTTCCTTGATGCCGCGACGCAACGCTGCCGCCACGCACACCACCAGGTCAACCTTGTGTTCTTCCGCCAGCTTGGTCCAGCGGTTGACGATGTTGCGGTCGTCCTGCGGCGGCTCGGTCAGGCGCGAGGCGTTGTTCACGCCGTCGTGATAAAAGAACACGCGCCACACTTCATGTCCTGACTCGATAGCCGCCTTGGCGAACAGGTAAGCAGAATCGCTCGCCTGATGCTGGTACGGCCCCTCGTTGACTACGATCCCGAACTTCATTCAGTCACCTCGCTCAGAAACGGATATGTGCCGAAGCGTTCAAGTTGTAACGCGAACCGCGCCAGTCGTCGATCAGATACTTGGTGAACGGCAGACCGGTCTTCTCGAAGAAACGCGGCCAGCCGATACGGTCGATCCAGTCGGCCAGACGCTCCCACGGACGGGCATCTTCCTTGTACACGGTGAGGATGTTCTTCACTACGGCACCGACTTCAGGCCAGCGCGGCGGATTGTTGGGCAGACCGGCAGCGACCATCTTCATGAAAGTGGGCTTGCCGCGTGCGTTGGAGTTCTTGCCGCCGACCCAGATGGCCAGCTTGGAGAATTCCGGATCGTTGATCTGCATCGGCGGGCACGGGGGATAGCAGGCGCCGCAGCACATACACTTGGCTTCGTCGATCTCCAGCGAAGGCTTGCCGTTGACCATGGCGGGACGGATCGCCGCAACCGGGCAACGCGCCACGACTGTCGGGCGTTCGCACACGTTGGCGACCAGATCATGGTTGATCACCGGCGGCTTGGTGTGTTGCACGATGATGGCCAGGTCGGCCTGACCGCCGCAGTTGATCTCGCAGCAGGAAGTGGACAGGTGCACGCGGTTCGGCATCTCTTCGCGACGGAATTCGTCGTACAACTCGTCCATCAGCGCCTTCACCACGCCGGAAGCGTCGGTGCCGGGGATGTCGCAGTGCAGCCAACCCTGGGTGTGGGCGATCATGGTGACCGAGTTGCCTGTGCCACCGACCGGGAAGCCGTTCTTCTCCAGCTCGGCGATCAGCGGTGCGACCTTCTTCTCGTCCGACACGATGAACTCGATGTTGGAACGGATGGTGAAACGCACGCGGCCTTCGGCGAAGTTGTCGGCGATGTCGCACAGCTTGCGGATGGTGTACACATCCATCTGGCGCTGCGTACCGGCACGCACAGACCATACTTCGTCGCCGCTGTGTGCCACGTGATGCAGCACGCCCGGACGCGGACGGTCGTGATAACGCCAGTTGCCATAGTTCTTTGCCAGCGTCGGGTGCAGGTACTTGGTGTTCTCCGGCACGCCGGTTTCCTTCGGCTTGCGCTTTGCTGCGGGTGCGGCTTGGACGGCTTGATTCATCTTCTATCTCCAGAGTTATAAAAGTCGCGTAGCGATCCGTTTGCCTCCTCTCCCGCTTGCGGGGGAGGATTGAGGAGGGGGAAACGAGCAATCGCGAAATTCATTGTCAGATAATTTTATTCCTGCTCGTTAGGCTGCTTGCTTCCTGGCGTTGATCTTGGCGACTTCGGCATCCCAGCCGTCGGTACGGACATAGGGGTTCATGCGCGGCGAATTGATCATGGCCGGATCGACATCGACTTCCATCGCATCGAGGAAGTTGGCCAGACCGATACGCTCGATCATCTCGCCGGTGCGCTCGTGCTCCAGTGCATTCTCGGCGAAGAAGTCGATGGTACGCTGCGCGAAGTCAACCAGCTGTTCGACTTCCTCTTCGGTTTCCAGCTTGATGAACGGCAGCACCACGGTGCCCATCAGGCCGCCGATCTTCAGGTGGCTCTTGCCGCCGACCAGCACGGTTGCGCCCTTGTCCTTGCCCGGTGCCAAAGCGCCGGTCATGACGTTGATGCAGTGCATGCAGCGCACGCAATCCTGATTGCTGATCTCGATACCGTGGGTGTCGTTCACCGCCACAGTGGAAGTGTGCTCGCCTGCCTTGATCTTGGACAGTTCCTTGACTTGGAACGCCTTGGTCGGGCAACGCGCCACGACGTCGTTCACCAGCTCGTCCATGCCGTGCTTGGCGAACCATGTCTTGGCCAGACCTTCGTCGGTGCGGATGTTGTCACGCCATGTGCCGATCACGGCCATGTCGGCACGCTGCACGGAGTTCATGCAGTCGTTCGGGCAGCCCGAGAACTTGAACTTGAACTTGTACGGCAACGAAGGACGGTGGATGTCGTCGAGGAAGGTGTTCAGCACCGCGCGGTGCGCTTGCGCTTCGTTGTAGCAGGACTGTTCGCAGCGTGCGGCCCCCACACAAGACATGGAGGTACGCACGGCAGGACCGGCACCGCCGAGGTCGAAGCCCATCTCGTTGAATTCGTCGAAAGACTTCTGCACGTTCTCTGTGGTCGCGCCCTGGAACATGATGTCGCCGGACTGGCCGTGGAAAGCGATCAGGCCGGAACCGTGGTTTTCCCAGATGTCGCAGAACTTGCGCAGGGTCGCTGTATCGTAGTGCATACCGGGAGGAGGCATGATGCGCAGGGTGTGGAATTCAGCCGCGTCGGGAAACTTGGCGGAACCGTCCGCGTTCTTCAGCTCGGTGAAGCGCGGGATCACACCGCCGCCGTAACCGAACACGCCGACTGTGCCGCCCTTCCAGTAACCCTTCTTGGTCTTGTAGGACTCCTCCAGCTGACCCAGCAGGTCAACCACGTAGTCCTTGTCCTGAGCCAGATGCTTCAGGCCGGTAACGAAGCTGGGCCAAGGGCCGGACTCCAGTTGATCCAGGTTAGGCGTGTCATGCATCTTCTTGGCCATAATGTCTTTCCTTTCGATTTGCTGTGCCTCTGGCTTATGCAGTGCTCGGCAGGGTTGGTTGATTACGTCCGGGCTCTTCGTCCCGATTTCTAATGGTTGAGCATATTACGAGGGTGACCCCATGCAGACCATCACCCTGAGCGGGTATGTTAGGTAACTCTAATGGGGGGTGCTTTTACCTTCCCCGGTAGTATTCCAATACAGGTGGCATTGCGGCTAGACTTGCCGCATTACCCGACCCATTAACTATGGCACCCGGGAAACTCACATAGGTATAGCCATGGCACATATCACTGCACTCGATCAATTCACCGCGCCGATCGGCAAACAGCAGATCGAACTGCAGCATGTCGATCATGACGAAGGGGGCTTGAACATGCTGCGCGTGCGCATCCGCGAAGGCAAGCGCTTCACCATCTTCGATATCGACCCGGCCACCGCCAGCAAATGGGCGACCATCATGCAAGACTGGGCAAAATCCCAGCAACAGGCATGAGCGCAATCGACATCAGCTTCGACCTGCACGGCGAAAGCATCCCCGCCGACTACCCGCACAAACTTTGGGAAGCCCTGCTGCGCATCGCCCCGGCGCTGGCCGCAAGCGAGGCAGTGGGCGTGATCCCCCTGCGCGGCCCCAACAACAACGGCGAACTGCTGCTGCCCAAACGCGCCAAGCTGGCACTGCGCCTGCCCATGGATTTACTGGATGCGGCGCTGGCGCTGTCCGAGCAGGCGCTGCAGATCGGCGATGCGACCGTACAACTGGGTCAAGGCAAGACGCGCGAGATACAGCCCTACCCCACGCTGCATGCGCATCTGGTGGTCGGTCCGACTGACGAGGTGGAATTCATGGCGATGGTAGATGCCACGCTGGCCACACTGGAGGTCAGCAGCAAACTGATCTGCGGCAGACATCATCGCTTGAACATCCACGAGCAGGACATCAGCGGTTTCAGTCTGGTGATGCACGATCTGACACCGGAAGACTCCCTGCGCGTCCAGTACGTCGGCATGGGAACGGGACGCAATCTGGGGTGCGGCATCTTCGTGCCGTACAAGGTCATCTCCGGTCTGGAATAAATCAAAAATCAGGCGACCACGAAGAGGATTCGTGGACATGTTTTGTTGTAGTTGTTTCTTAAATATAAGGAGCTTGAAGATGGGATACGTAGTAGCTGGCAATGAACTTGAGACGGATGACGACGGCTTCCTGCTGGAGCCGGATTTCAGCGAGGAAGTGGTGGGCGTGATCGCCGCTGCCGAAGGCATCGAGCTAACCCCCAAGCACTGGGAGATCATCAACTACATGCGCGAGCAATATCGTGAAGAGGGACATACCCCGAACTTCCGCAACATGCTCAAAGGTGTGAACGAATTCTGGGCGGATGCAGACAGCAAGGCGCTGTATGATCTTTTCCCCACCGGCCCGGCCAAGCAGGCTGCCAAGGTCGCAGGTCTGCCCCAGCCCTATGGCAAGGGCGGCTACTAAGGAGAGCATGGAAATGGATGACAACGTACATGTAGTTCTAGATATGAAGGGGCTGTCCTGCCCCAAGCCGCTGATCGGTGCAAAACGCATGGTGGACGAGTTGAATCCCGGCCAGGTGTTGCTGCTGATCTCCAACTGCCCCGGCACACCGGACGATCTTTTCTCCTGGGCTGAACTGACCGGCAATTCCGTCATCAAGACCGAGAAGATGGAAGGCGGCAGCACCGGCTACCACATCCAGAAAGGCGGCAAGAGCGCGAAGCATCCCAATGCCAACGTCTCGCTGGATATCCGTGGCGCAGTCTGCCCCGGCCCTATCGTAGAAGCCAAGAAGTTGCTGAACGGTATGCAGGCTAACGAAGTGCTCAAGCTGGTCAGCGATTGTCCGGGCGTGGCATCGGACATCGAAGGATGGGCAGCGACCACCGGCATGACCGTGCTGGAGACCCTTGAAACTGCGGCAGGTGTGCATGAGTTCTACATCCGCAAGGGATAAGGCGCACGTCGCCATCCGCATCAAGAGCAACTGGTTCAAGGATGGCCGGGCGCGCACGCCGCAGGAGATCTCGGACGCGCTCGCCTTCACGCTGTGGCGTCTCGCCGATGCCGCCCTGCGCCGCACGCGCAAGGACGATTTCGCCATCGAGGTCGGCCCGCAGTATCTGGATTTCCTCGCCGAATATCTGGTGTTCCTCATCCTAGTCGCAGACCGTGTCGCCTATCGCAAACTTTCCGCAGAAGATCGGCAGATTTTCACCGGCAATCTGGCGAATCGCAGCGGTGAGACCTATGCCGAGAACCGCATCCGTCTGCTGGAGAGCGATCAGAAGACCTGCAAACAGGACTTCATCGACCTGCTCAACCGCCGTGCCGGCGAGTATGCGGATTTCGGCTACGACGAGAACGGCCCCGACTACGGCTTCTATCGTTATCTCGCCTGGTGCATCAGCCAGATCCTCAGCGAGGAAGACGCCAAGTGGATCATCGACCCGATGATCAGCTTCGAAGCGCCCGACACCGTGAAGCTGGTGGAAAAGACTTTGCGCGGCCTGTGGGAAGAAGAACCCCGTCCGGCACGCCGCCGTAGCGGCACCAGCGGAGACTGAATGTCCAACCCTTTCGACCTCGCCGACGAGGAAACCTACCAGCGCTGGCGCGACGCCAAGCTGGCCAACGCCCCGCGCACCGCAGCCGACCTCATCGTCGAAGTCAAAGACCCGCGCGCGCTCAGCACTAGAGAGCATGCCGAACTGGCGGCACGCATCAAGCACTGCAACATGGCCATCTACGCCAGCCCCATGCTGGAAGAAGACAGCGACATCCTGCGCAAGCTGGGCACGCAATTCGGTCTGAACCAACTCGACGCCAACTGGCTGGCCGGCGAGGACGGCGTGTCATCCATCCGCGTGTTCGACGGCGGCACACGCAAGCACTACATCCCCTACACCGACAAACCCGTCAAGTGGCACACCGACGGCTACTACAACCCGCCCGAACGTCAGATACGCGCCATGGTGCTGCATTGCGTGCGTGATGCGGCCAGCGGCGGCGAGAACCGCCTGATGGACCATGAGTTGTGCTATCTGAAATTGCGCGACGAGAACCCCGCTCACATCGCAGCATTGATGCAGCATGATGTGATGACCATCCCCGAGCGCTTGGACGTGGCCGACGGCGTACGCGCCGCCCAGAGCGGCCCGGTGTTCTCGGTCGATGCGCAAGGCCATCTGCACATGCGCTACACCGCCCGCACGCGCAGCATCGAATGGAAAGACGACGCAGCAACAAAAGCCGCGGTCACCGCACTGGAAGCCCTGCTCGCCTCCGACGTCCCGCAAGTCTTCAACACCCGCCTGCAGCCCGGCATGGGCCTGCTCTGCAACAACGTCCTGCACGACCGCAGCGCCTTCACCGACGATCCGCACCATCCGCGATTACTGTATCGCGCGCGATATCTCGACCGCATCGCGCTCAGCTGAGCCGCTATGGATTATTCATTCGATGTAATTCTTCAGACCGGAGAAGCTGTAAGTGTTGTCCAAATGAGTAAGTCTAAAAAGGCAACTTTTCGGCCGAGGACTAAACCGCTCCGCGGTATGGGCGCTCCGATCCGCGAGTCCGGGTTGATCGTAGGAGCGGTTGAATCTCAGATTCTGTTTCCCTAACTTGTGAAGTGAGGCAATCCGCCTCATCTCACGAGAGGAGC